>CXWL01000915.1_pt2 | contig 243857 bp, 274 predicted proteins | sample 590931 | NCBI WGS metagenome assembly CXWL01 (sample SAMEA3498368, study PRJEB10139) | groundwater metagenome | biome: water well; material: biofilm material | place: Germany | collected 2015-04-27
GGTTGCCGAGGCTCTGCGAGGCGGTGGCGGGACGGTTCATTCTCGCTCAAAAAAGGTTCGAGCAAATGCTAAAATAACACCACAAGACAGAAATAACTGGCGCAAGCCAGTTTTCTGCTTGTGGACCTTAAGCGAGCAAACTGCTTTGCTCGCACGGAGATTCGAAAGACGGAGCATGTCTGAGTCCACGAAGACGGCGAGTCGGGGTTGCGAGCGAAGCGGTCGCTTGGTTGATTACGAATACTTGGAGTAATCTGCTTAGCGAAACGTGACCGAATGCGTACTCGCGTATCTCCTAAGGTCCACCAAATTTTATTAGCCCCGTTTTTTGAGCCCGCCGCGCCTGCGGCGCGGGCTTGGGCTGGCATTTCCGCCAAGAAATTCCAAGGGGTTTTGAATTCCGCCAAAAGCATTCCCGCCGCTATGCGGTGGTCCGAAGAAAGGGGGTCGGTACAGCGTGAGTACCAGAGAAAACTTGTGTATGTTGTGTGTACAAACACAAGTTTCACACACAACATAGGTGATAGCATGCTTGTATGGCAAATCTAGCCACACTTACTCTGGTACAAGAAGAAACGCTCTCCCTTATCAAGCGTTATATAGCTACCTATGCAAAAGCACCAACCATCACTGAGCTCCAAAAAGAACTTAAGCTCCGTTCTATTCGAAGCGTTACGCAACGCATTGAAGCTCTCGAGAAAAAAGGGTTCATCGCGCGAGATAGATTTCAGCACCGTGGTATCAAAGTTTTGGAAAATATAAGTCTCTACATACCGCCTGATTTTATTGCGGTTCCCGTTATCGCCTCTGCTGGGTGTGATGCTATGGATGTGTATGCACAGGATGAGTTTGGAGAGTTTATTGCAGTGGACAGAAAACTTGTTGGACGTGCCACCTCTGTTGCTGCCATTAAGGCGGTAGGAGACTCTATGCAGGACGCTGGCATTCTCGACGGAGATTATGTCGTGGTTGAAGTTACCGACCGCGTGGATGATGGAGATAGAATCGTTGCCATTATCGGCAACATGGCGGTTATCAAGCGATATGGGCACTCCAGAGGCATGGTGGTCCTTAGTCCCGAGAACAAGGACGCAGGATATGCTCCTATCGTAGTAAAGCAAGAAGACTCAAAAATATTTGGAAAAGTCCTCTCGATTATTCCAAATACGCAGTGGGTTGATGAAGTTAAGATCGAATATTACGACGGCTATGCTCCGCGCTTTTAAAAACAGTAGCTACTGCGTTGTGGGCGCCCGTTTAGCTCTCTCACCGTACCAGTAAGTACGGCTCGTTCGCTAACTTGCCCACGCCTCGTATCTAAAATTTTTAAAAGCACGGAGAAGAAGATGGAATAAAGTAAAAAACCCGCCATAAGCGGGTTTTTTACTTGTAAACAAACCTTGTTTACTTAAGGTGTGCTGAAACGAGCTTGGTCATTTCAAACATGGTCACTTCAGCTTTTCCGCCAAAGACTACTTTAAGCTTGTCATCCGCGAGGATGTTGCGCTTGTTCGCAGGATTCTGGAGGTCATGCTTCTTGATATACACCCAAATCTGCTTAACGACTTCTGAGCGGGGCATCGGACCCTTTCCGATGACTGCTTCAAGTTCAGCCGAAAGATTCATTGGTTTTGTAAGTGCCGGATTAAGTGCTCTAGGCATAGATATAGTTATTTGTTGTCAATCTGTCTGACCGAGGCATTATACAACACCCGCAAGGGCTTGTCAGCGGTCTGTTGATAAGCCTAAGAGGCAAGATTTTGACCCTGTTTTGCAAGCAAGGGCTGTGGCTATCATAGTTTTTATGGATAGGAACATGGAAAGGGTCTTAGATTATGTTATATTTTTTGCATCACAAGAGTTCTTGTGTGCTATACGTATGAAAAATCCTATTTACACCACTCCCTTTGTTGAACGTATGACCCGTTGGGTTGGCTCAACGCCATCACTTATTGTGCATACAGTAGTTTTTGCAGGCGCCTTCTTTCTTGCGGTGTTTGAAGTTGCTTCTTGGGAAATAGTGCTTCTGACTTTGACCACCATTGTTTCTCTTGAGGCAATCTATCTTGCCATCTTCATTCAATTTACCGTAAACAGAAACACACAGTCACTTCGAGAGGTTGAGGAGGATATTGAAGAAATTCAAGAAGATGTTGAAGAGCTTGGAGAGGATGTGGATGATATTCAAGAAAATATCGAAGAAATTCAGGAAGACGTGGAAGAAATGACTGAGGAAGAAGAAGCGGAGGCACAAAGCATACGCAACGCAGCCACACTTGAACAGCTCACCACAGATGTTCGTCGCGTTCTTGCAGACCTAGAAGCGTTAAAGGAAAAGAAGTAACCACCGCAGAATATGCGGTGGTTATGAATATTAAACCAAGTCAGACGAATTGAGCACTCGATCGATGATAGCTTGTTCGATCGGGAACTCACCGTACTGCACGATGATTGCTGTCGCCGAACCGTGACTCGTCGTCACGATAGGGTCAGGCATAGTACTCCAGAACAAACGTCGGTCGTCTTCACGTTGTTGACGACGCTGTTCTTTTTGTTGTTTGAACGCAGTCTTCCGTTGTTCCCAATAGGACTCACGGTGTTGCATAAACGCTGACAGAGGATCGTCTTCAAACGTCACTGCTTCAGCAACAGTATCGAGCGTGAGCTCAAAACCAGCAGCTTTTGCAGCGCGCAAGTTGACTTCAGCTTCAACAGGTGCCGGCGGAAGACCGATACGAATCGGAACGCCCGCCGTGTTCACCTCGCCAGCTGGAAACAGCATACGAAGTAGCGCCTCCTTTGGCACCGTGAGCGTCTCTTTGAGAAAACGTTTTTCTGCTTGTGCAAGACGGATTGGATGTGCCTTCCCGTCTTCATCACAAAAGAACATTTGTGCACCAAGACCTGCCAAGTATCCACCAGCACCAGCACCAAAAAGTGCAATACCAGCGTTTGCAAGCATTGGTAGCTCGGACAAAAGTGTTGCAAGTCCGAAAATACCTGCAAAGCCAAGCACGGCGCCAACACCAACCATAGTAAGCGGTGGCCAGTCGACGGCTTGATTTGCACGTTTCATCGCTTCTTCAAGCGGTTTCATGCTTGCAAGCACAGAACCATCTTCTTTCGGTTGAAAGCGAAAGAGTTCTGCGTTTTCAGCAATACGATTCCATGCTGAAGTTGGCAGGATTGCCAGGTGTGACACTCCCTCCTCTTCAAGGCGATTACGAAGCGAACCTGCATCGTTTTGATACGCCTTCAAACGTGCTCGTCGACCAACCAAAGGGTCTTCGGTCAGCACGTCAATGCCAGCAATACGCGTACGAGACGCGCTCGCAAGCGAAACAAAAGGCGCCGGATTTTCGATCTGTTGTTCGACCGCCAAGGCGGCGGCCGCTCCAACATATGCCAAATTGGCTCTCATTGAGAGATACTCCTCAAAGGACTCGCCCGAAACAATTTTCGAGTGGTCTAATAAAACTATACAACTAAAAAAAAGTAGCGCAAGTTCACTATGTACGTGTAAAAAGAAACCACCTAGTGCATATGCACTAGGTGGCGTTTTATTTACTGGGCGACGATTTGCGACGCTTCAGTATTTTCTGCTACGGTTTCATTGTTTGACTCAGCCAGAATAACTACTGAGTGTTCAATTGATGAAACTCGAAACGGTTTTGCCCACTCGGCCTCTACAGGAAATTCCTGACCAATCGCAACGCCAAGCATTGGCACCATCTCACGAATACGCTCACTTGATACTTCCGCCAGTGTTGCTCGACTCACTAAACGTTGGCTAATATCGTTTAGTGAAGGATTTTCCGCAAAGATGGAGCGAAATTCTTGTTCGAGTGCTTCATCATTTTCATTCCACGAAGTGTCAAGTTTCACCGTTGTTGTAAAGTTTAAACGGGTTCCCGATGTCACTCCACGGTCACTCCACGGAACTTCAATAGCGACAACGCCAGAAGGGTTGAAATGCGTTCCATTGGGGCGGATAAAACCGCGTGGCACCTCTTCATTGGTGGTGTACACAGCTCCGTCACGAGTAACCCAGGGCGATTCACTCTCTTGAAGCGGAAAAGTTGTTCCCGCAAACATGAAGAAAAACCCAATCACTGCCCACTGACCAGTCATCAGCCAAAAAGAAGGTAAAGCCACGAATGGACGTCCCTCTTCATCAAAAAACATAACCACCGTCATAATACCCACAATGACTGTAACAACTCCTCCAAAAACGAGGAAAAGTCCAGCAAACACCGCACCTGGATTTTCAACGATAACGGTTCCCACCACCTTAAAGGCGACGAAAACTGCGAATATGCAGAAAGCAAGTGCAGAAACAATCGCTGGCCACTTGAGAAAACTCATAAGTGACCGATACGTTTGTGGATTCGTCATTTCCTTCTCCTTCTCTATATCTGGAACAAATGTCCGAAATCACTATACTTATTATTTTATTTTCGTCAATGTTTTACACATTCTTCTTTGCGAAGATGAGCCTTCCTAGTACTATAGGAATATTCGCCCGACCGAGGGCATTTTTATATGGCAACCACTCTTGAAGAACATGCGATAGAAACCGCTGGCGAACATGCGGGGGGCGGTATTCATGTAGTGCTTAAGGCAGAGGAGATTTGGAACGTCTCAGGTTTTTCTATAACAAATTCACTACTCATGACGTGGATTACGATGGCACTTTTGTTTGTATTCGCGTTCACCTTTCGAAACTCACTGAAAATGATTCCAAATAAACTCCAAGCAGGTGTGGAGTGGCTCTTTGAGAGTGTTTTGAACTATATGTCTGAAACACTTGAAAATGAGAAAATGGCACGACGTTTTTTTCCGCTTATTATGACCATTTTCCTCTTTGTGCTTATCGCAAACGAACTCGCATTCTTCCCTGGTGTTGGTTCAATTTTAGTTGGAGATACGACACTCCTTCGCGCACCATCGGCAGATTTGAACATGACGCTCGCGCTTGCGATTATTGCTTTTTTCACTATTGAAATTACGGGCATTGTCGCGCTTGGTTTTTTCAAATATGCAGGAAAGTATGTTAATTTTAAATCACCGGTAGACTTTGTGGTTGGCATTATTGAACTTCTTTCAAACATCGGCCGGCTCATCTCTTTCTCCTTCCGTTTGTTTGGAAACATCTTTGCGGGAGAGGTGATGATTATGGTTGCTATGTTTTTCGCAGCATATCTGCTTCCGGTGCCACTGATGGCATTTGAAGTGTTTGTTGGGTTTATTCAGGCAGTGGTGTTTGCCATGTTGACGCTATTTTTCATCAAAATAGCAATTGCGGAGCCACACGCGGAACACTGATTTATCAGAGTTTTGGGTGTGGCTCCGGGATGCCAAGTCAGAACAAGTCTCTTGGAAGTCACATATTCTAGAAGAAGAAATTGTGTTTGAGGTTTGTCCTACTGGGGATGGAGCTTTTATTAATTGGAAAATGTAACTATGGAAACAGAATCAGCACGACTTATCGCCATGGCGCTTGCTGCAGGTCTTGGTGTGATTGGTCCAGGAATTGGTATCGGTATTATTGGCGGAGGAGCAATGCAGGCAATAGGACGTAACCCAGAAGCGTCTGGAAAAATTGTTTCAAACATGATTCTTGCAATCGTGTTCACCGAAGCACTCGCCATTCTTGCGCTTGTTGTCTCTTTCATCATTCGTTTCGTGGCATAGCAAATCTGAAAAATGCATCTGCTTTGTTATGGGACCCTACAATTTCTTCCACCGTATCACAGATACGTCTTCAGAAATTGTTTTCCCATGTCGCGCATCTGCACCTTCCAGCTTCGCTCTGAGTAATTCTCATTCTTAAACATGGAACAACTTTTTGATGCCTTCGGCGTAAACGTGTCACTGCTTATTGCACAAGCAGTGAATTTTGGCATTCTCTTGGTTGTTCTTTGGCTCGTACTCTACAAACCCGTCATGAAAGTACTTGACGAGCGAAGTCAAAAAATTGCAAAAGGAGTACAAGACGCAGAGGAAGCAGAGATGAAACTCAAAGGAGCAGATGCAGTTGCGTCTGGAGTCGTTGCAAAAGCAGACCTTGAGGCATCAAAGCTTGTTGCAAACGCTCGCGAAGCAGGAAACACAGAGCGTGCAAAACTCATAAAAGAAGCTGAAGAGCGTTCACAAAAAATTGCTGACGATGCAAATCTTCGCGCGCAGGAAGCAACATGCAACATGCTTAAAGAGAGTGAACGCGAGATTGCTAGACTTGCTATTCTTGCGGCAGAAAAAGCAATGAAAAAATATGATTGATTCATACACACGAACACTGGAGATTGTTGCGGAAACGGCTGATGAAGCAACCGCTGAACGTGCTGTGCAAAAACTCATTGTGCATCTCAAGAGCCGCGGACGCACCAAGCTTCTACCTTCCATTTCTCGTGAATTAAAGAAAATTCAATCAAAAAGAAAATCTCTTGATGCCGTTGTGGAGGTGGCACATAAGGACGAATCAAAGAAGGCGCTCGAAGAAGCGAGAGCGCAAGGCATTGATGCGCAAAAAACTGTTGTGAACACGTCACTGATTTGTGGGTGGCGAGGAAGGAAAGATGGACTTCTGGTTGACCGCAGTGGTAAGCGAGCACTCGTAGATTTGTATCGACGCATCACGTCATAAATTATTAGCACCATCCCGATTGAATTTTTATGGACAGTATTATCAAACGAATTGAAAAAGAGATTGAATCATTTACTCCTACGAAAGGGAGTGAGGAGACTGGTATTGTACGCGCAACCAGCGACGGTATTGCAGAAATAGACGGCCTCGGAAACGTTGTGATGACGGAGATGGTGCTATTTGACCCAACGTTCGATCGCTCTCTTGAAGAGGCACTCAAAGACGCACGTCCTATCTATGGTCTGGTTCTTAACCTTGAAGAGGACGGAGTGCGTGTTGCAGTGTTGGGAGACGCGTCAAAAGTGCATGAAGGCATGTTGGTACGCCGGGTAAATCGTCTTCTTTCAATACCCGTAGGAGATGCTCTTATTGGTCGCGTTGTGAATCCGCTTGGTGAAGCGGTGGATGGAAAGGGCGCAACAAATGCGACAACTTTTGTTCCTATAGAAAGGGAAGCGTACGGTGTTATTGACCGTGCTCCTGTGAATACACCACTTCACACAGGCATTAAATCCATCGACGCGATGATTCCTATTGGTCGTGGACAACGTGAGCTCATCATTGGTGACCGCGGGGTGGGCAAAACAACGATTGCTATTGATACTATTCTGAATCAAAAATCAGAGCCAGAAGAAACTCGACCTATTTGTATCTATGTTGCCATTGGTCAAAAAGAATCAAAAACCGCAAAAATTGTTGCAGAGCTTTCAGAGCGAGGAGCTATGGATTATACGGTTGTGGTAACTGCGCCAGCGTCCTCAGCAGCGGCGTTTCAGTTCCTTGCACCCTTTGCGGGAGCCGCCATTGGTGAGTATTTTATGGACAGCGGGCGCGACGCACTTGTTATTTACGATGATCTTTCAAAACAAGCGGTTGCCTATCGTCAACTCTCCTTACTTCTTCGTCGTCCACCAGGACGCGAAGCGTATCCAGGAGATATTTTCTACCTACATTCCCGACTTCTTGAACGAGCTGCAAAACTTTCAAAGGAAAAGGGTGGAGGCTCACTTACTGCGCTTCCTATTATTGAGACACAAGAAGGCGACGTCTCTGCATATATTCCAACAAACGTGATTTCCATCACAGACGGACAGATATTTCTTCTCACCGACCTCTTTAACAAAGGTATGCGTCCTGCTATTGATGTAGGTATCTCAGTGTCTCGAGTGGGTTCAAGTGCCCAAACGAAAGCAATGAAGAAAGTGTCTGGAAAAATTAAACTCGAGCTTGCACAGTTTCGAGAACTCGAAGCGTTCATGCAATTCGCCTCAGATTTAGATGAAGACACAAAGAAACGTATTGACGCAGGTCGTCGAATGACTGAAGTACTTCGTCAGAAAAATGGTGAGCCACTTGCGTTTGAAATGGAGGCAGTAGTCATCTTTGCGGCGGTAAACGGATATTTTGACTCTTTTGCTCCTGAGGATACAAATGCCACAGAAAGAAAACTACAAGAGTATCTTCTTCGAGAGGCGGGGGATGTCCTTGCAAGCGTCCGCGCAAAAAAAGAAATTACAGAAGAAACCGAAAGCACACTCCGCGGAGTACTTGAGAAATTTGTAGTGCGTTCAAAGACCACATAACACCTCATGGCACTCAAAGACATCAAAACAAAAATCTCTGCAACCAAGCGCATGCACACGGTGACACGTGCTATGGAGGCCGTATCTGCGGTAAAAATGCGTAAAACACAGAGCACAGCACTTGCAGGACGTGCGTACGCACGTGCGGCACTTTCAATCTTGACGCGCCTTTCAGGAACACAAGACGTTATTCGTCATCCTCTTGCAAAAGTGAGAGAAGTGAAAAATGTAGCGCTTATACTCATCACGAGCGACAAAGGGCTTGCGGGCTCCTTGAATAGTGGTGTTATTAAACGTGCAATAGAGTCTGTTGCTCCCTATGCCGTCGAACAGGTCACGGTGTATGCATATGGAAAAAAAGGAATGGAATTTTTTGCACGCCGTGGATACAAGATTGCTATCTACATTGAAAATAAACGTGACGACGTTGCGCTTTCGGTGATGGAAGAGCTGTCTGCCACAGTTGTTGAAGCTTTTGAAAGAAATACGTATGACAGTGTGCTTGCGGTGTATAGCAACTTTAAATCAACATTTGAACAGCACCCCATTGCCCGCACTCTTCTTCCGCTTTCGAGCGAAACACTTAGTGAGCTCGTGAGTGATATTCAACCTTCTCGCGGAAAGTGGAGTACAGAACCAGTAATGACGCCACCCGCATCTTACGAGATTGAACCCTCTGACGAGGAAATAATTTCTGTTCTCGTTCCACGCCTTGTTGCCGTGTCTCTGTACCATATGTTGCTTGAAGCAAAAGCGTCAGAGCACTCGGCACGCATGGTTGCGATGAAAAACGCATCCGACAAATCAAAAGAAGTAGCACGTGATCTGACACGGCTCTTCAACAAAATCCGTCAGGCAGCTATTACCCGCGAAGTTTCAGAAATCGTGGGAGGTCGCGAAGCTTTAGCAAATTAAGTATAATCGCCACACGTATGAACACAGGAACAGTTACAGAAGTTATCGGACCAATTGTTGATGTTTATTTTGAAAAGAGCCGCCCTCCCATTGGGGATGCGCTCGTCATTGAGAAAGAAGGACTCCACGGACGCATCACCCTCGAAGTGGCGGCTCACCTTGGTCTTGATCGTGTTCGAACTATTTCAATGAATGAAACCGCAGGACTTTCTCGTGGCGAGGGTGTGTTTGCCACAGGCGCGCCTATCTCTGTTCCTGTAGGTGAAGCTTCACTCGGACGTTTGTTTAATGTACTTGGTGAAACTATTGATGGAAAAGAAAGCATACCTGCTTCTGTAAAGCGTCTTCCTATCCACCGCGACCCGCCAGCCTTTGATGAGCAGACAACAAAAGCAGAAGTGTTTGAAACAGGTATTAAAGCAATTGATTTGATGATTCCTTTCTTGAAGGGAGGAAAAGTAGGTCTTTTCGGGGGAGCTGGTGTGGGTAAAACAGTCATCATCCAAGAGCTTATTCGAAATATTGCAACTGAACACGGAGGGTACTCGGTTTTTGCAGGCGTGGGTGAGCGCGTGCGCGAAGGAAATGACCTTTATCACGAAATGAAGGAATCGGGTGTCCTTCCAAAAACAGCGCTTGTATTTGGTCAGATGAACGAAGTGCCAGGAGCTCGTGCGCGCGTTGCGCTCACTGGTCTCACGCAAGCAGAATATTTTAGAGACGAAGGAGGAAAGGACGTACTTTTCTTTATGGATAACGTGTTCCGTTTTGTGCAAGCGGGGTCAGAAGTATCTTCACTTCTTGGGCGCATTCCGTCTGCGGTGGGATATCAGCCAACACTTGCCGAGGAGATGGGGCGTCTTCAAGAACGAATTACCTCAACAAAAAAAGGTTCTATCACTTCTGTACAGGCAGTATATGTGCCAGCCGATGACCTCACTGATCCAGCTCCTGCAACAACCTTCGCTCACCTTGATGGAAAAGTGGTGCTCTCACGCCAACTCGCTTCCCTTGGTATTTATCCCGCTATTGACCCGCTTGATTCAAGCTCGTCTGCACTCACTCCAGAAATCGTAGGAGAGGAACACTACCGCGTGGCAAACCAAGTTAAACAAGTACTTCAGCGTTACAAAGATTTGCAAGACATTATTGCTATTCTCGGCATTGAAGAACTTTCAGACGAAGACCGTCTCACGGTGGCACGTGCACGAAAAATTCAACGGTTCCTCTCGCAACCATTTTTCGTTGGAGAAGTGTTTACGGGAACGAAAGGTCAATATGTGTCTCGTGAAGAAACCGTACGTGGTTTTAAAGAAATTGTTGATGGTCTTCATGACGACAAGCCTGAACAGACGTTCTACATGAAGGGCTCTATCGATCAGGTAACACTTTAATACTACCGTATTTCTACGTATGAAAACCTTTCATGTCACCATCGCACGAGTTGGAGAGATGGTATATGAAGGCGAAGCACATTCACTTCAATTAACAGGAACAGAGGGAGTATTTACTGTGTATGCAGGACACGAACCGTTCGTATCAGAGCTTGTGGAAGGCGAAGCATATGTTGAAGATACCGAGGGCACGAAACACAAGATACATATTCCCCACAAAGGCATTGCGGAGGTTTCATTCAACCAAACAACCGTCCTTTTATAACACTTTGTCAGTGGTCTAAAGGTGTGTTATTGTGCATACGGAACATATTAATCTCTCACTCTAGAAAGGAGGTGGGGTAGATGGATCTTTTACAATGGTTGTTTCGGCCAAGAAAAAGCGGTTATGCCGTTTTGATAGACGGCCCAAACGTGGAGAACGCAAACTTTGACGATAATGAAAAACTATTGATTGCTTGGAACAGTTTAGTCTTTGCAATCAACATTAGATTCACCACTATCACCCCGCTCTATGCTCGTGCGTTCTCTGCCGTTTATGGCGCAGAACGCCTTGTCGCAAAGCGATGGATTGAAAACGCTTCACGGCGTTGGAACGATCAACAGCTTGGCGAACAAGAACGATTCAAGCTTGTTATTTCAAAAGAAGGAGATGTCGACCCACTTATCGCGGACGCGATGGGAGAAGCGGTTGATATTGCTCTTAAAAACGGATACACCGAGCTCACGCTCGTGCTCGTTTCTGGAGACCATATTTTTGCTCAGATTTTCGAAAATCTACGAAAACGACACAAGAATAAGATAAAACTTAATCTCTGTGTCTATTCGTGGCACGACAGTTTGAGTACAGATTTGATTACTTCTGCTGGGACAGATAGTGTTATTCTTTTGAACACTATCGACAAGCTGATTCGAAACAAGATACCAAGAAAATCATTTGTGCCGTCGTGAGTAATTCACGACGGCATTTCATTTTATGTATGGTAAAATGCAATGACTATGGGTATTCAGAGTTTTATTTTAAAACAAGTGGCAAAGCAAAAAATGAAAGGAGTGCCCCCTGCCCAGCAGGAGCACATTCTTGCACTTCTTGAAAAAGATCCAGAATTGATGAAGAAAATTGGTGAGGAGATTGAACGTCGTACCAAAAAAGGAGGAGAACCACAGATGAAGGCAGCAATGGAGGTAATGAAAAAATACCGTAACGAGCTTGCGAGCGTGATGCAAAAGTAACTATGAAGATATTTATCTTTCTTGGTCACCCAAATACTGACAGCACCTTGGGCTCAAGTTTTGCTGACGTGTATGAGCGTGAGGCGCGCAAGGCGGGGCACGAAGTAAAACGAATGAATATCGCTACACTTCAGTTCGATCCTATTTTACATAAGGGATATAAAGCCATTCAGGAACTTGAGCCAGATTTAAAGCTCGTTCAAGAAAATATAAAATGGTGTGATCACTTTGTGCTTTTGTATCCACTCTGGTGGTCGTCCGCACCATCTCTACTCAAAGGAATGATAGACCGTATGTGGCTCCCTGCTTTTGCGTTTCGTTTTATCAAGGGACCAGATGGTAAAACAACACTTGGGTGGCAGAAATTGCTCAAGGGAAAAACTGCGCGTGTCATCATTACGCTTAAAAATTTACCGATTATCGAGCGTTTTATGTTTGGAGATTATGGTGCTGAGCTTGTGGATGCCGTACTTCGTTTTTCTGGATTCAAAGTTTGTCTTACAGAAATAGGTAATGCAGAGGCACTTTCTAAATCTCAAATAACTTCATGGATGAAGCGTGTTTCATCTTTCGCAAAAAAAGCAAAATAATCACATGTCGCATTAGATAATAGTGCAACCTTTACTTTGTCGCTTGTGGCGGGGTGTTTTGACAACGTACGTATTTCATGGTTAATTCTGTACTAGAAACAACAGGAGGTTGTCTTGTGGCGTGAATGGTTTGAAGACGAGCCCAATTTCACATCCGTACTTGTTTGGCTACCACTAATTTTTATCTTGGAATTAGTTTGTACACTTGGAGGTCTCTATCTCTCGCAGATAGTGTTTCCTGGACTTGATAGTCCATATGGAGAAGGTTTTGACGAATTTCAATCGAGAACAGGAATTTTCTTTTACTTCTATGTTTTTGTGCTTGGCCCGTTCCTTGAAGAGATTATCTTCCGATTAATTCCAATTGTCATTGTACTTATCTTTGGTTGGATTATTCATCGCGGTTGGTTTGAGACATATCTTATGTACCTTACCCTCCTCGTAGTTTCTTTATTCTTTGGATATATCCATGGAAACGAAGTAAACATTTTCATCCAAGGAGTAGGAGGTCTCGTGTACTCCATAGTTTTTCTAAAGTGGAGTGGGTGGGGTCGAAACCTTATTAAAGGACTATGTGCGACAACGTTTGTACACGGTTCGTGGAATACGTTGCTTACTGGAGGTGGCATGTTAGCCGAGTTGTTTAGGTAACGCCACGAAAACCATCACGCGAGTGATGGTTTCTTTTTTACAGACTCTCGGGTACTCTTGGGTGATGTTAAAGATTGGCATCGTTGGTTTACCGAACGTTGGGAAATCAACATTATTTAATGCACTCACTAAAGCATCGGTGCCAGCAGAAAATTATCCTTTTTGCACCATCGACCCATCCGTTGGTGTCGTTGGCGTTCCGGATGAGCGTCAAGACAAGCTAGCCCTTCTTTCAGGATCTCTAAAAACGATTCCCGCAGCAATAGAGTTTGTTGATATTGCAGGGCTCGTAAAGGGAGCTTCCGTTGGTGAGGGTCTCGGCAATCAATTCCTTTCAAATATTCGAGAGGTTGATGCAATTTTGCAAATGGTTCGTTTTTTTGAAGATACAGATATAACTCACGTACACGGAGACATTGACCCCGTACGCGATATCGAAGTAATCAACCTTGAACTTATCCTCTCTGACCGCGAACAAGTTGCAAAAAGAAAAGATAAACTCACTCGTGATATTCGAGCAGGGATGAAAGAGGCGGTCGCAGAAGACGAAGTACTTACTAAAATCAACCAAGCGTTTGATGCAGGGAAGCTTGCTACACAAATTGGTTTGAGTGAAAATGAACTAAAACTGATCAAACATCTCAATCTTTTGACACTCAAGCCGATACTCTACGCATTCAATGGAAAAACAGGAGGACACACGTTGTCTGAAACCAACGATGGAAGGGCAGAAAAAGCATATGCATACGTAGAGTCAATTGGCGGACACTACGTACACGTGGACGCGCGTACCGAACATGAGTTAAATGATGTTGCGGAAAATGACAAAGAAGTATTTCGTCAAGAACTGGGTGTGCAAGTGGACGGTCTTGTGGATTTGATACGAGGAGCATACCGAACACTTGGGCTCATTACCTTTTTCACCACAGGACCAAAAGAAACACGTGCATGGACCCTACAAAGGGGTGCTCTTGCGCCCGAGGCGGGCGCTGCCATACACAATGATTTTAAAGATAAATTTATACGAGCTGAAGTGATTGCGTGGAGCACTCTTTTAGAAAATGGTTCGTGGAGCGCTGCTCGCGACAAGGGAGATATTCGAACAGAAGGAAAAATGTACACAGTGCAAGATGGTGACGTGATGGTCTTCCTCCACTCCTAATTTACTCTCTCGTTCACCTACACAAAATCCCTACGATCGTAGGAATTTTGTGTAGGTGAAAGGTTGTTGACAATTTTTGATATATGTGTAATTGTGGTGAAAGAAAAAGGAGTACGTGCATGATTACGGCACAGAATCTCGGTCCTGCCTTCGAGCAAGACCTGAGGGAGTACTTGCTACATCCAGTACATAGTCGGATGTACAATCCCGAACCGTTCGTTATTAATCCAAATATTCGTGAAGGAAGTGCAGTGCTTGTAAAAACATGCACTCCTGAGCACTCGCATACGTTTAGTCTTCTGGATTCGGACGACGAAAACGTGATGTGGGAAAACAGGCTCCATACCTGTGGGTACTGGCAAACGCTCATTAGTGATCGCCTGTATTACAAAGGTCATCTAGCTCCTGTGTGGGCGATGTCATTATCTGGTGCATTTTCTGACACTTTTATTGGTAATCAAGAAAAAGCAAAAGAGACGTTTGTTCTTTTTGCCAAGTCTGCGAAACCTATTTTCGCTCTTCGAAAAGCAGGCAATAAAACATTCTTTCCTCGTGGCGTTGAGTTGTACGAAGAAGGTGCATGGAGTTATGTGTCTGCTTGGGAGGGAGACCATCGTGAGTTTACAGGATATGAAACCGTCATTCACGATGGTGACATTGTCTGGCAGGCAAATTTCCATGGTCGTACACTCCTGTCAACAGGGCTTCGTGCGCTGTAAATTACAGAAATATATTCAACCGCCCCATGAGATAGAGCGCACGCTCGTCATCTCATGGGGCGGTTTTGTGATACACTTTGGCACATATGGCAACACAAACACACCCCAAATTCGTTCGATGGGCACTCCTTATTGGTATTGTCATAGCCTTGAACCTCTTTTTTGTTGCTGTTCAAAGCATGATAGTTGCTGAACCAAAATATGAAGACTACTGTCCCGCAACACAACAAGACGTTCTGACGGAAGAGTCGTGCGTTGCACAAGACGGGATTTGGGTAGGAACACAAAGTGACTCTCGCACACCAGGGGTGACAAAACCAAACCAAGAAGGATATTGTGATTTCTATCAAAAATGTCAACCGATATATGATGCGGCGCGTGAAGAGCATGACATGTTTGCGTTTGCGCTCATGGTTGGCTTTGGAGTGCTTGCGCTTATTGTCGGAGTGATTCCAATGGGTTCGTCCATTGTTTCCTCAGGACTCTCATACGGAGGAGTGCTTGCGCTTATTATTGCTGCAGGAGGATATTGGAATGAAGCAGGACAACTTCTACGTCTTGCAATCTCTCTCGTTGCTCTTGGTGCACTCTTGTACCTAGGTATAAAACGGTTTAAGGATTAAGTGAGATAAGGAACGGCAATGGCTTCACGCTTTAACCACCTTGATATTGAGAAATATGCCCAACAAAAATGGGAGTCTGAAAAGGTATACGAAACAAATTTAAACGAAGAAGAAAAAGATCCTTACTATCTTTTATTTGAATTTCCGTATCCCTCTGGAGATCTTCACATTGGTCATTGGTATGCGTACGCAGTAACCGACATATACGCAAGACAACTTCGTGCGCAAGGCAAAAACGTGCTTTTTCCCATAGGGTTTGATGCGTTTGGGCTTCCTGCTGAAAACGCCGCAATAAAACAAGGAGCAGATCCTAAAGAGTGGACGTATCAAAACATGCAGCGTATGCGAGGACAGATCAAACAAATCGGTACCTCTGTCGACTGGTCTAAGGAAGTGGTCACCTGTGATCCCGAATACTACAAATGGACACAGTGGTTGTTCTTGAAACTCTATGAGAATGGGCTTACTTATCGAGGTGAAGCACCGGTGAAATGGTGTCCCAAAGATAAAACAGTGCTTGCAAACGAGCAAGTTATTGACGGCACGTGTGAACGGTGTGGAAGTGAAGTTGAGGAAAAGAAACTCACACAGTGGTTTATGAAAATTACGCAGTATGCGGAGCGTCTCTTGAAAGGACTGGACTCGCTTGCGTGGCGTGAAGAAATTAAAGACGCGCAACGTGCGTGGATAGGAAAGAGCGAGGGAGCAAAGCTCTGGTTTAATGTGAAAGATTCTTCTGAAAAGATAGAAGTGTTTACGACTCGTCCTGACACTGTATTTGGCGCAACATACGTCGTTCTTGCTCCGGAACACCCGCTTGTAGACGCTCTCTTGACGTCTGTGGGAAACGAAAAGGAAGTGCGGGCATATAAAAACTCAACTGTACGCAAGACTGAGCGAGAGCGTTCAGAAAATAAAGAAAAGACTGGTGTACAGCTTGAGGGTGTTATGGCCATCAATCCTGCAACCAAGGAAGAAATCCCAGTCTATGTTGCCGACTACGTCCTTGGCTCATACGGAACAGGAGCGGTGATGGCAGTTCCCGCTCACGACGAGCGTGATTTTGCATTTGCTCAAAAACATAAACTTTCAATAAAGAATGTGATTCAACCATATCCGATTTCGGTTGGTGTTAATTCTTTTGATTCAGGAAAAAACCTTACATCTCTAATAGATGAGAAAGAAAATTCAATCCTTGAAGGAAAGGAATGTTACGGAGGCGATGGTCTTCTTAGAAATTCTGGTACGTTTAACGGAAAACAGAATCGAGAAGTATTTTTGGATATTGTAAAAAGTGTTGGTGGAGAACGTTCCACTAATTATCGCATTCGCGACTGGCTTGTTTCTCGTCAGCGCTACTGGGGATGCCCAATTCCTGTAGTGTATGACCCGCAAGGAAAGGCGCACGCGGTTCCTGCTAAGCACTTGCCGTGGTTACTTCCAACAGATGTTGATTTCAAACCAAGCGATAAAGCTCCTCTTGCTTCGTCAAAAGAGTTACATGCGCGAGTTGAAAAACTCTTTGGAAAAGGATGGACTCCCGAATACGATACGTTAGACACGTTTGTTGACTCGTCGTGGTACTTCCTTCGATTTCTTTCTCCGCAAAACAAAAACGTATTTACAGATAATACGTTGGTACAGAAATGGATGCCGGTGCAACGGTATTCAGGAGGAAGTGAGCACACCACCATGCATCTTCTATATGCACGTTTTTTCTATAAAGCGCTTTTCGATCTAACGCTTGTGCCCAGCGACGAGCCTTTTCTTGAACGTTTTAATCGAGCACTTATTCTTGGTCAAGATGGTCGTAAGATGAGTAAACGATGGGGAAATGTTATTAACCCTGATGAGCAGGTGAAGAGGTTTGGCGCAGATGCTGTGCGTATGTACCTTGCTTTTATTGGTCCGTATAACGAAGCAGGACATTATCCATGGAATGAAAAAGGAGTTGAGTCGATGCGTAAATTGCTTGAACGAGTCTTTTCTTTGAAAGAAAAGATACAAGAAGGGGATTCTTCATTTGGTTTACAAAAAGCTCTTGCGCGAGCATCGAAAAAAATTAAAGAAGATTCAGATCGTTTTAAATTTAATACCGCTCTTTCGTTTTTTATGGTGCTTACCAAAGAGTTTGAATCTGAATCACAGTTTTCGTCAACAGAATACCGCCAGTACCTTTCTCTCCTTGCTCCCTTTGCACCCCATCTTGCTGAACACCTCTGGAGTGAAACCGGGGGCTCGGGAAGTGTACACAACGCTCCGTGGCCATTCTTTGATGAAAAACTTCTTAAAGAAGATGAGGTCACTATTGCCATTCAGATTAATGGAAAGCGGCGCGGAGAGATGACCGTACCAACGTCCTCCACAAAAGAAGAGGTGGTAGCGCGAGCGCGTGAGGTTCCTGCTCTGCAGGAAATACTTTCAAAACCACATGCACATATTGTGTATGTTCCGTCTCGCATCATTAACTTTGTGGCATAGTACGGGGACTTGCACAAATAAAAGGGTCTGGTATAATTACAACACAAACAAATATATGCTTACAAAAGCCAAGAAATACGCAGGGAAACCAAGCTTCGATAGTACTGCGCTAACGAAGAAACTATTGCAGGAAATAGGAGAGCGCGGACGCGAAGTTCTAACCCTTCGTTTCGGGCTTGGTGCAGCTGCCGCACGTGAGACCCTTGAATCAATTGGTGAGCGTTGGGGCATCACCCGTGAGCGCGTACGCCAGATTGAAGCTGCGGCAATTGATTCAGTGCAGTCATCGAAAGCGTTTCGTGACGCAAAGAACTCTTTTGAAGAGCTTCGTCTCTACGTTGTATCTCTTGGCGCGATTGTCCCTGAAGAACATCTCCTTGACGGGCTTGCGGCGGATGCAAAAAATCGAAACCGTTTTCGTTTTCTTCTTGTAGTAGGCAGTGAATTTTTTCGTGAACGCGAAACAGAAGAATTTTATGCTCGCTGGCATGTTGACCACGTGGTTGCAAAGAAAGTGCACCAAGCGCTCAATAGTCTCTATAGCTCACTAACGGATGCAGAGGTGCTTACCGAAAACCAACTCTTTGAGCGTTTTCTTAAAGAGCTCAAGGAAATTGACGTTGCCTACCGTAATGAACAGGTATTGAAGCGTTGGCTTTCCATTTCAAAAAATATTGGACGAAACCCTCTTTCTGAGTGGGGTAAACGAAACGCTCCAGCGATTCGTACCAAAGGTATTCGAGATTACGCATACTTAGTGATTAAGCGTTCTGGTGCACCAATGCATTTTCGTGAAGTTGCAAACGTTATCACTGAGCTTTTTGCAAAAAAAGCACACGTCGCAACAACCCATAACGAGCTCATGAAGGATGAACGTTTTGTCCTTGTGGGTCGTGGACTGTATGCCCTTGCAGAGTGGGGATACAAACCAGGTGTGGTGCGTGATGTTATTCGCGAAGTTTTGGTAAAGGGTCCACTGACGCGTGAACAAGTACTTGAAAAAGTAAAAAAAGTACGTCATGTCAAAGACAATACCATTCTCGTTAACCTCAACGATCCAAAATACTTTAAACGCATGAAAGATGGGACCTACGCAATCGCGTAAGCTCTCTCCTCGCAAAACGCACCACCATAGTGGTGCGTTTTGCGTTAGGTGCATACGGTACACTACCACACCAATTCATCTACGTGTTCATATTTCACACGTCCTCAATCAAGTCAAATTGGTGTGGTGGTATACTACATATATATGTCGAGTAACGGAGGCGGCGCTCCTGAAATAAAACTCCCAGGACTCCATACGCTTGAAGAATGGATAGGGGGCGCAAACTCATCTGCTGGATTTTTTATCCCTGGATGGTTTTTTGTCGCTTTATATTTTGTCAGCATTGGGTTTTATAACGCTTCATTCCCGTTACAGAGTACGTTGAACTTCGCCATGGTTCTCCTGCTTGGTACGATTTGGATGCCTATTGTTTTTGGACGTTTTGCGCTTATGCGATTTATTCATATGCGTCGTATGACATATATTTCAGAGCAAAAAACAATCGTCCTTGAAATGCGTATTCCACGAGAAGTGCGAAAGTCTCCCATTGCGATGGAATCAGTGTTTGCAAACCTTCATATCGGACCTGGAGAGAGTTCGTGGTTCTCGCGCTACATAAAGGGGGGTGTTCGTCCGTGGCACTCATTTGAGCTGGTCTCACGAGGCGGGGAAATTACATTTTATATTTATACTCGAGAGTTTTTTAGACGTGCTATAGAAACCTACTTTTACTCACAATATCCTGAAGTTGAAATCATTGAAGCCATAGACTACTCTCGGCTTCGAAATCCTTCTGACCCTGCATACAAAATGTATGCGTGTGAGTATGAACACACCAATAAAGCTCCGTACCCCATAAAAACCTACGTTGAATTTGGTCTTGATAAACCAGGATTGAAACCTGAAGAACAGATTGACCCTTTTTCTCAAATCGTGGAGTTGTTCGGAGCATTAAAAGAGGGTGAGGAGTTATGGATGCAAATCGTGATTCGAACTGCGAAAAGTGAACGTTATCGAGGCAAAAAGAAAGGAAAGGACAAGTTTAAATTCAAAGATGAAGTAAAAGAATTGGTTGAAGAGTTGAAAAAGAAACGCATCAATGAAACTGGTTTTTCTGTTGCTACTGAAATGGAGAAAAGAGAAATTGAAGCGATAGAACGAAACGCAACAAAGCTACAGTTTGATGTGGGTATTCGTGCTATCTATTCAGCACCGAGCGACCACACTTCTTCACTTAACCCCTTTGTTGCGCTTATGTGGAAGCCATTTTCTTCGGAGTTGCTAAACGGTATCGTGCCCGCAGGACATTTTGGTTCAGAAAAATTCAGTGGATATCCGTGGGAGGATTTGGGAGGCGTGAGACACAAAGCTGAAATGCGCGAGGCAGTGGAAGTGTATCGTTTGCGTTCTTTTTTTCACCCACCGTTTCGCTCGAAATGGATGACGATGAGCACAGAGGAGCTTGCAACCATTTTCCACATCCCTTCAAGCACGGTTAAAACTCCGAACCTTCCTCGTATCCAATCAACCACGACGTCTGCACCCGCAAATCTTCCTCAGTAACCCTCTATGAGCTCGTATGTACCGATATATCATGCGTACGAAGTGTTGAAGCGACACATAGTTAGACGTACTCGCTTTTACATGAGCGTAGGTGTTTTATTGCTGTGTCTCACACCTCTCTCCTTATTCGTGCTTGCACCTTTTGAATTTCCAACAGATGCGCACGTGAACGTTGAAGAAGGATTGCCTGCTTCAACAATAGGGGAACGATTGTATCAAAAGAAGCTTATTTCCTCACCTCTACTTTTCACCATAACCGTTCGTATGTTCGGACTGGGAAAGCATATTCAAAGTGGCACATACCGATTTGAAAGACCGATTGGACTCACCGAGCTCTTGTACCGCATCACCCACGGCGTTTCAGGGTTTGAACTCACGCGCGTAACCATTCCTGAAGGATATAGTATGCGCGAAATGGCAGAAACATATAAAGAAGTTCTACCATTATTTGATAGTGAACGGTTTTTAGCTCGTACAGTGTCTGAAGAAGGATTACTATTCCCAGATACCTATCTTTTTAGTGAAAGTGCTACCGACGAAGAAGTTGTGCTTCGCATGAAAGAAAACTTTTATAACAAAGTTCATCTAATTCAAAATGAAATAGATGCATTTGGTGTTCCCTTGCTTGATGTGGTGACTATGGCATCTATTGTTGAACTCGAAGCAAGAACCACTGATGAGCGTCAAATGATTGCTGATATTTTATGGCGCAGACTGGCGGATGATTATCCTTTGCAGGTAGATGCGGTATTTGGATATATCCAAGGAACTGATATCTACCACCCTTCCTTTGATGATTTAGAAATTGAATCTCCCTACAACACCTACCGCAATCGAGGACTTCCTCCAACGCCAATTGCAAGTCCAGGACTTGAGGCGCTCCGAGCCACTGTTACTCCTACACCAAATGAGTACTGGTATTATCTTACTGGTACTGACGGGGTGATACGATACGCAAAAACATTTGAAGAGCATAAAAAGAATCGGGAACTTTATCTGGATTAAAAAAGAACCTTGTATATGAATGTCATATACAAGGATTTAACGTGTTATACATTCAGGAAATTCTACCTCGTTCCATTCTTTGACTTGTGTCCAAGAAGTATTAACGCGATACACGTCAATCTCAAGAACGAGGTCATCCCAGTGTTCGTGTAGTTGTGACAGAGGCATACCAGCATTCACGCGCCCTGGAACATCAAGTACAAACATCCACCCGAGAGCACGATTGATGGTAATCTCGACTGAGTCTTTTGTCCTAATGACACCAGCGTGTCCGTTACCGTCTGGGTATTTGAGACGAAGCGCGACGTTTTCTAGTATGCGAATTCTGTACTTGTTGAAAGTGGAAAGGGCGTTCATCTAAACCTCCGTACACATGCATCCTCAGCTATAGTATAGTGACCGAGATATTTCACTGTGTCAAACAAAAATAAAAAAAATCGCATATTTGTTGGACTTTCTGGAGGAGTTGACTCTGCAGTTACTGCAGCGCTCCTTAAAAAAGAAGGGCACGATGTAACGGGAGTTTTTATCAAGGGTTGGTATCCCAAAGGCATGCCTTGTACCTGGGCAAGTGACAGGCAGGACGCGATGCGCGTAGCCGCAAAACTACACATTCCCTTTGTGACACTCGATGCGTCCAAAGAATATAAGACATCGGTCATTGACTACATTATTGACGAATACCGTGCAGGACGAACGCCCAACCCCGACATCATGTGTAATCGAGATGTAAAGTTTGGTGCTTTTTTTTCCTTTGCAAAGAAGCATGGTGCCAATTTCGTTGCGACAGGACATTATGCAATTACGAAAGATGGAAATCTTTACCGAGGAGTAGACGAGGGTAAAGATCAAAGCTACTTTCTTTGGGCGGTACCTCAAAACGTTTTGAAGCACGTGCTTTTTCCACTTGGAAAGTATCAAAAAGAATACGTGCGAACTCTCGCAAAACAGTTTCATTTACCCGTTGCTACAAAACGTGACAGTCAGGGAATTTGTTTTCTTGGTTCCATTTCTGTTGAGGAGTTTTTAACTACTGAGTTAGGTGCAAAGAACGGCTCTGCAAAAAGTACAGAAGGGGTAGTAGTTGGTACACATAAAGGTGCGGTGTTCTACACCATTGGAGAACGCGTGCCTCTTCTGGGGGCTGTACCAGGACCGTGGTATGTGCACTCAAAAGACGTTTCCATAAATACCCTCGTTGTATCAAAAACGCCACATGCTCCAAAAGAACATTCAGATATCAAGCTCTCTCACGTGAACTTCTTTCAAGAGCATGTTGGTGGGGAGTATGAGGCACAGTATCGCTATCACGGTGTAAAAATCTCTGGAATGTACAACCACGCTTCACATACTTTTCTTCCACACAAAACACTTGGTGAGCCACTCGCGAAAGGTCAGTCTCTTGTTTTATACACAAAAGATATCTGTGTTGGAGGTGGTATTATCGTATTGAAATGACCGATATTGTAAAAGCAGATGGCAGCGTTGAAGTGTTCGATATTTCAAAACTTGAAGCTTCACTTCGTCGCGCAGGAGCGAGTGCTCGTGCTATTGCCCATATTTGCGACGCTATTTCCAAAACGATAGGCACTGGAATGAGTACTCATGAGGTGTACAGGCGTGCCTTTCAAATGCTTCGCAAAGATGAACGCGTTATTGCCGCAAGATATTCACTCAGACGTGCTCTGTTTGAGCTGGGCCCCACGGGGCATCCATTTGAAGATTTTGTTGCAGAGCTTTTTCGTCTTGAAGGATGGAACGTGGAATGGCGAAAAATGGTACGTGGAAAATGTATGAGTCATGAGCTTGATATTTACGCTATGCGCGGAAACGAACATCTCGCTGCCGAACTCAAATATCATAATGACCCTGGGTATAAAACTGATGTGAAGACAGCGCTGTATGTGAAAGCTCGGTTTGAAGATATTTGGAAATGTGACCCTAAAGAAGGTCCTGTCTGCCCTATTGATTTAGGATACTTGATTACGAATACAAAATTTACAGATCAGGCCATTCAATTTGCTCGTTGTTCAGGCATTCAACTGATGGGGTGGAGCTACCCCATAGAAGGAAATCTCTATGACCGAATCATTTCTGCGGGTATGTACCCTGTGACCGCACTCACGTTGCTTCGAAAATCTGAAAAGAAACTCCTCCTTGATGAGGGAGTGGTCACGGTTGAAATGCTGAAAGAGCGTCGCGAAATACTACGTACTCTGGGACTTACTCCTGAGAGAATTGGTGGCATTATGGCAGAAATTGAAACACTTCGAAATCCAATCCTTGTAGCGTAGAATTTTGTCATATGCCCAGTAGGACAACTTCGGATCAGAGTCGTTTCTACTATCTCTACGTTTTGGAAAGTCAAAAAGATGGAAACCGATATATCGGGATGACTAAGGACTTACGCAAGCGACTCTTGGAGCATCAACAAGGCAAAAGTGTATCAACAGCTCCGCGACGACCTTTTTCGCTTATTTACTATGAAGCCTGTTTGACTTACACTGATACAAAACAACGAGAGAAATATATGAAAACAACCGAAGGTCGACGCTTTATTACTAAACGATTACGCCACTTTTACTCAATGCGTAATCCGAAGTTGTCCTAACTGGGTATGGCAGGAAAGCGCTGGGCAAAAACCTTTGACCCAAAAAGTAGTGAACCGTTTACCTTGAGCAGGAGTAAGGTGGATATGTTCACTGAGTGTCCTCGATGTTCGTATTTAGATCTTCGATTAGGGGTGAAAAGACCCTCCATGCCTTCTTTTACACTCAATAATGCGGTAGACGAGCTTTTTAAACGTGAATTCGACGTGCATCGTGCTCAAGGCACAACCCATCCTCTGATGAAGGCCTACGGACTTGATGCGGTGCCATATGCCGACGAACGCATGGATGAATGGCGTGACGCTCTTCGAAAAGGAATTAAGACGCACCATGTTCCTTCAAATTTAATACTTCGAGGAGGTATTGACGATGTATGGATTACACCAGACGGGGAGTTAATTATTGTTGATTACAAAGCAACAAGCAAAAAGGAGGGGCCAAAGTCCGAAGATGACTTGTATGACTCTTATAAAAAACAAATGGAAGTATATCAGTGGCTTTTTAAACAAAATGATTTCAAGGTGTCGCCAACGGGATATTTTGTATATGCAAACGGCAAATCTGACAAAGAAGCGTTTGATGCAAAACTTGAGTTTGATATTGAGCTTATTCCCTATACTGGAAATGACTCGTGGGTAGAGCCAACACTTCATCGCCTTCGAGAAACACTTGAGAGTGATGATATTCCTGAGGTGGGTATTTCTTTTGGTGGGGGACCGTGTGAGTTTTGTACCTATCGTGAAGAAGCAGGGAAAATTCTCCTTAAAATTCATACCGACAAAAAACGTAAGAAATAAGGCATATAACAGTTATTGACAACAAAAGATAACTGTGGTAGTATTATAAATGGGTAACAGGAGAAGTTTGCAATGATTGAGCAAGAAAGTGTTGAACTGAAGTACGGCGAAAACAACAAAGATGGGTTTGCTCTCGTTATGTGGGCAGGCATTTCAACCATCGCGCTGTTCGCCGGCGTCGCGAGCTACGAGAATCTCGATCTCGTCCCTGTGCTTTGGGGAACTGCTGTACCTGCGTTCGCATGGGCAGCATTCTGCAGTGAACGGAACTGGCTGGAAGCACTTTTCTTCTGGGCCAGCATCGCTTCACTCGTCGGCTGGATTGTCAGCATCGCGTAACGCACACACCGTCGTTCTTTAACCCTCACGCCACCTTAAGTAAGGTGGCGTGAACTTTTTATAATTTGTATACTGAGCGTATGAAAAGCAGATTTCCCGAACGAGTACGAGACGTAGTGCGTAAAATTCCAAAAGGTAAAACGATGACGTATGGGCAGGTAGCACTCGTGGCAGGACACAAAGGGGCCGCACGTGCAGTAGGACTTATTATGAAAAATAACTACGACGATTCTGTACCGTGCCACAGGGTTGTTCGTGCAGACGGAAAAATTGGTGATTATAATCGTGGCGGAGAAGCTCGTAAGCGAAAGCTTTTGGAAGAAGAGGGTGCCTTGTAAACCTGCTATACTGACGCGGAGGAAGGAGTACGTTATGGGCTTGAATCCTTTGGTGTTGCCAGTTCTTATGGTTTCCTACTACGGATTACCGTGGACCATTGGTCTTTTTTGGCTCCACGCCACAGCGGTACATGCAACCGTTCAACCACGCAAGTGAATTTCCGAGCGCGCCTTATCATAGACGCGCTCATTTTGTATACTCTAAAGAATGGAAGTGGTCATAGAACCTTCGTGGAAAAACAAACTAAAAGATGAGTTTGAAAAATCATATTTTATTGAGCTTACTTCTTTTGTTAAACAACAGTACCTACAGAGCGCCATTTATCCCCATCCAGAGAATATCTTTCGAGCATTTGACCTGTGTCCGTTTGAAAAAGTAAAAGTAGTTATTCTTGGGCAAGACCCATACCACGGAAAAGGGCAGGCAAACGGTCTTTGTTTTGGTGTGGATGAACATATGCCGTTGCCGCCCTCTTTGAAAAATATCTTCAAAGAAATTGAAAGTGATATCGGTATTCCTATTACAAACCGTGATGGAGACCTTTCAAGATGGGCAAAGCAGGGAATGCTGCTTCTAAATTCAACACTGACCGTGGATGCGGGTCTTGCAGGGTCACACCAAGGAAAAGGATGGGAGCAGTTTACAGACGCAGTTATTGCAAAGCTTTCACAAGAACGAGAACATCTTGTATTTATCCTCTGGGGCAATTATGCAAAAGCAAAAGGAGCACACATAGACCGCGCTAAGCATCTCGTTATTGAGTCTCCACACCCGTCCCCCTTTTCTGCGTACAGTGGGTTTTTTGGGAGTCGTCCGTTTAGTAAAACGAATGAATATCTTGTACAGCACTCGGCTCCTATTGACTGGCAGTAGCTACCAAATTTTTGCTCGGATGTTTGGTGCGCGATAGAGCTTGTCTTTTGTTGTTACGTTATAGGTTTTATAAAAGTCTTCTACGTTTGCAAGTGTGCCGTTAATACGAAACTTTGCTGGAGAATGAGGGTCATTGAGTGCCATAAGCTTTGCCATTTCAGGACGTACGTGCTCCCGTTCAAACAGCGAGAAGGCGAGGAAGAAACGCTCCGTGGTAGTCAAACCGTTTTCATCTTTTTCTTCATCTGTGCCATATCGAAGTCGATACGCATCAAGCGCAATCGATACGCCACCTAAATCAGCAATGTTTTCTCCAAGCGTGAGGCGACCATTTACTTTTACTCCATCAGCAACCGTGTACTGATCAAACTGCTTTTCAATAAGTTTTGCTTTTTTCATAAAACGTTTGCGATCGGTCGGTGTCCACCAGTTTTTCATATTTCCTTTTTCATCGAACTTAGAGCCATCGTCATCAAACCCGTGGGTAATTTCGTGTCCAATGACAGAGCCAATAGCGCCATAGTTCAAGACTGGATCTGCATCAACTGAAAAAAATGGCTCTTGGAGAATACCAGCAGGGAAAACAATGTCGTTAAGATTTGGTGCAAAATACGCGTTCACTGTGTGTGCATTCATATGCCACTCCTCTCTATCAAGTGGTTTATTGAGTTTGCGCATATTTCGACGATACTCATATACACCAGAGCGCATCTCATTTCCAACATAATCGTCGTTTTTTATCAGAAGACCTTTGTATGAACGCCATTTTCTTGGATATCCAATTTTAGTATTCATTGCGCTCAGTTTCTTAAGAGCTTTCTTCTTTGTGGTTTTACTCATCCACGATACTGCCTTAATTCGAGTAGCGTAGGCACGAAAAAGATCACCAACCATTTCTTCCATTTGATGTTTTGCTTGGCGACTGAAGTATCTTTCTACATACATTTGACCAAGTAAGTCACCAAGAGACTTGTTTACACTTCCCATTACTCTACGCCACAAAGGTTGCATGGTTTTTGTTCCAGAAAGTACTGTGCCATAGAACGCGAAGCGAGCTTTAATAAATGAAGCAGACAGATACCCTGCGTACACGTTTACCAGTTGGCACTCCATATAATTTTTAAGAGTCTCGAGAGGTGTGTCTCTGAGAAGCGTACCAAGCCCTGAAAGAAACTTTGGTTGCATCGCTATGACGTATTTCACTTTTCCTGCTCCTATCCGTGTAAGATAATCGTCAATCGGGAACCCTTTCATGAGTGCTCGCAGTTCTTTTCTTGTTTTTTTGTGGTACACCTTTTCGGCATCATGTCGGTCTTCCTTAGTCATTGAGATTGATGCAAGTTTTGTCTCAAATGCGAGCTGTTCTCTCATCTTTTTCTTAGCTTCTACAGGTTTCTCACCCATCATCGTATAGAGCTTGGTGATGTATGTTTTGTACGCCTCACGCACCCGCACAGATTCTGCATCATCTTTGAGGTAATAATCTCTGTCTGGCATACCAAGACCACTTTGATACATATGGAGCGCATATGCAGTGCTCTTTTTTGAGTCTTGATCAACACCCGCACCAAAAAATACACCCGGTCCTTTTATGTGGAGTTCAACAATAATCTTCGTAAGTGAAGCCATGTCAGTGACCGAAGTAATCTTTTTTCGAAGGTCCGAAAGCGGAGAGAGTCCACTCGCGTTACGTGTTTGCATGTCTGTACCCGAAAGGTAAAAATCTCGCAACATCTGTTCTTTTGAACCTGTAATAACTCGTTTTTGTTTTGAAACAGTAAGAAGAAGTTGGTGCAGACGTTTGTCTGTAGAACGACGCAGTTCAAGAAAGGTGCCCCAACGGGACTCCGCTTTTGGAACTGGATTCTTTGATATCCAGCCACCGTTTGCATATTGAAAGAAGTCATCCTGGGGTCGCACTTTTGTATCTAGCTCTGCAACATCAATTCCTTTAGTTTTCGTCATTACAAATCAGTATAAATCCAAGCTCTCAATAGCGCTATGGACGAGATATTGACATATATCATAAAAGTGATATGATTCTTTTTGGAAGGAGAGCATAACATGCTAAAACTTTTGTTAGTTGCTTTTGTTGGCACGGTGATTTTGATCATCACAGATCAAGTCACTGGTTTCCAGGTCACGAAAAACATGCCTTACTGGATTCACCAGTTTGTGACAATGGCGGCCGGAGCTGCTATATGGGTTGCTACAGGCGCAAGCAAAAAAGTCGAACAATAATCTCTTTTGAATGGTGTGTCCGTTTTTACGGACACGCCATTAACTTTTTATACTCGAGCGTGCTATCTTTTTCTCTATGACCGTCAGTGAGGTGCGCGCGAAGTATTTGGCATTTTTCAAAGCACGTGAACACGTGGTGATTCCGTCTGCACCAATAGTTCCAGGGAACGACCCAACAACTCTTTTCACCTCCTCTGGAATGCAACCTCTGCTACCGTACTTTCTCGGAAAAGACCATCCTGAAGGAAAGCGTGTCGTAAACTCTCAGCTCTCGTTTCGTGCAGGAGATATTGAAGAAGTTGGAAACAATCGACATACAACTTTTTTTGAAATGCTTGGGAACTGGTCGTTTGGTGATTATTTTAAAAAAGAACAGCTTGCGTGGGTATTTGAATTTCTGACAGATGTCGAACACGGCCTTGGACTGGATCCGAGAAAACTCTACGTAACCGTATACGCGGGAGATGTGAGTGTTGGTGTCGCTCCTGATACTGAATCTGTTGAAATATGGAAAGAACTTTTTGCCTCAAAGGGAATTACCGCCTTGTCTTCCGACATTGGAAGTGAAGAGGCGGGATATGCACGTGGAATGAAAGAAAACGAGAAAATTTTTTCATACACTGATAAAAACTGGTGGAGCAGGGCGGGTATTCCTTCAAAAATGCCTGCGGGAGAGCCGGGAGGACCCGATTCTGAGCTTTTTTACGATTTTGGAACGCCACACGACACAAAATGGGGCGAACACTGCCATCCAAACTGTGATTGTGGACGTTTCATAGAGATTGGAAACTCAGTCTTCATGCAGTTTATAAAAAACGAAGACGGAAGCTTCAGCGAGCTCCCAAAAAAGAATGTGGACTTTGGAGGGGGTCTTGAGCGCCTTGCCATTGCAACACTTGGAACACCTGATGTGTTCTTGCTTGATGTGTTTGAAAGTGCACGGAAAGTGTTGGAAGAGCGCTCTGGCAAAACATACAGCGCTGACAACGCTCGTTCGTTCCGTATTATTCTCGACCATATGCGCGCGAGCTCTTTTATGCTTGCAGAAAGCATAACGCCCTCAAACACGGAAGCAGGGTACGTACTACGCAGACTTATCCGTCGCTCTATTCGTGAAGCAGATCGTTTAGGAATAAAAGAGGCCGTACTTGCAGATGTGGCCGAAGGATTCGCAGAAGTTTACGCTGAACACTATCCGCATGTTCAAGAAGCGTCCCAGAAAATTCGAGACGAACTTACAAAAGAAGAAGAACGTTTCAAAAAAAGCCTTTCTCAAGGGTTAAAAGTGTTTGAAAAAATTATTGAAAACAAAACCATTGGAGCGGAGGACGCGTTTGTTCTTTTCACTACCTATGGCTTTCCTGTGGAAATGACGGAGGAGCTTGCAAAAGAGCAGGGTGTTTCGCTGGACATGGATGCAGTTGGAGTAAAAATGAAAGAACACCAAGAAACTTCTCGTGCAGGTGGTGCACAGCGTTTTGCAGGAGGGCTTGCTGACCACTCCGAGCAGACAGTAAAGTATCACACCGCACACCACATTCTCCTTAAAGCGCTTCAAATGGTGCTTGGCGATGAAGTAAAACAGAGGGGAAGTAATATCACCGCTGAGCGACTACGTATCGACTTCGCGTCCCCTGGAAAAATGACTGACGAGCAAAAAGCAGAGGTGGAAAAAATTGTAAACGATGTTATCGAAGCAAAACTTCCAGTGATTCGTACCGACATGCCACGTGAGGAGGCAGAGAAACTTGGAGCGCAAATGGAATTTGGTGTGAAATATCCTGACATGGTGTCGGTGTATTCAGTAGGACCAGAGGGCGCCACAGAAGCTGACCCAAAAATCCCTAACGCATTTTCACTCGAGTTTTGTGGAGGTCCTCACGTATTAAACACGGGAGACATCGGAGAAGGTGCAAAGAAATTTAAAATACAAAAAGAAGAAGCAGTTGCTTTGGGTATTCGTAGAATAAAGGCGGTGGTGGCATAGCGTATTCTAATCAATAGCTTGAGAACACCCGAACGCTTGCGAGGGTGTTCTCAAGCTATTGAACCATTACGGTATGACGATTTTGGAAATTTTTGGTCCACACGCAAGACCGGGCGCTTCCTTCCTTACTCTCAGAAACAGTATTTATTCTGAGGAGCAAAAACACGTATATTGATATTAATGTGCCCACCGCGGGCGAGGAAACCCGACTTCGGTGAGTTTCTCTTTTTTTGTGTATATTGCATTTGCTAATGGTCAATGAGGTATACTATCCCCGTAACCAAAATATTTCAGCATATGCCCCGTATGATTACCCTAACTAACCGAACCATTTCTATTTTCGCTACTTTAAATTACACTCAGGTGGATATTATCAATATGCGTAATTGCGCTAAGTAATCATACGGGGTATGCCAAAAACACTATCTGACATCATTCCTCCATCGCGTCGTCGAGCAATGGAATCCGAAATGTCCAGCGGAGACTCCACTTACAAACCCCCAAGCAAACCAACACGTTCATCTCGTGGATTCCCAACGGGCTGGGTAATCACCGCGGTCGTTATTCTCATTGCCTGTATTGTTGCACTCTTTGTGTTTGCAGGAGCTTCGGTAAAAATTACTCCAACAGTAAACGAGACAACGGTATCTGATACATGGTCTGCAACACCATCCACTGGAGACTTGCCATTTGAAGTAGTGACCGTTGACCACACTGCCGTTGAAGAAGTTCCTGCAGAGGGAACTGAAACAGCAAATATTCCAGCACAAGGAACCATCACTATTTACAACGGACAAGACAAAGTACAGGAGCTCATTAAAAATACTCGTTTTGAAAGCCCAGACGGTAAAATTTACCGCATCCAAGCATCTATAAAAGTGCCTGCGGGCACAAGTACAGCCCCAGGTACTCTAAAGGCAACAGTCTATGCTGACGCCGCAGGAGACTCCTACAACATTGGTCCAAGCACCTTCACTCTCCCTGGTCTCGCCAGCTCTCCACTCTTTGACCTTGTCTACGCAAAATCTAATGAACCAATAACAGGTGGATTCACGGGTACTCGTCCGTCAATTAGTCAGGGGGCGCGCACCGCCGAGTACGAAAAGATGCGGCCTGCACTTGAAGCGCAACTTCAAACTGCGGTAAAAGAAAAAATACCCGAAGGATATGTACTCCTCAGTGGGGCAGCAACATACGCATATACTGAGCTCCCAGACGCAGAAGCTACCAGCAGTTCAGTACAAATTCAGTACAAAGGAACAGCAACTGCATTCATTTTCCAAAATCAAGCTCTTGCACGCGCGCTTGCCTATCGACTTGTTGCAAAATTTAACGGTCAGCCCGTCACCCTTGCAAAGACCGAAGGACTTACGCTCACCCCTTCAGGTGAGGAACCTCCAAGTGCAGGAATGCAAAATTTCACCTTTAACTTGAACGGTTCTGCGACGATTATCTGGAACATAGACCCTGCACAAATCAGTGAAGCTATTGCAGGAAAGAGTAGGGACTCTGCACGAACCATCCTTAAGGGGTTCCCAGAAATAGGAGACGCCTCAATAGTGCTTCGACCGTTCTGGAGTGGCACTTTGCCTGAAAACCCTACTGAGATTGAGATTGAGGTGCGCGAGCCAGAGATGTCCAAGTAAGCCGTTTGACGATTTCACCACCGCTTGGTAGTATCAATCCTGATCGCATGGAAGAACAAAAACTAGGAACGGTAAATGGCACCGTTGAAGAGGTGTTGCCGAATTCTTTGTTTCGGGTGCGTTTACCTAAGGTGGATGAGGAGTCCGAGGAGATGGGTGAATTGCTTCTAGCATATCTTGCTGGAAAAATGCGTTTACACCGCATCCGTGTTCTTGTCGGCGATCAAGTAGAGCTCGTAACCGACCCGTATGGAGGAAGGGCTCGCATCATAAGACGATTATCGTAACCAGAGGACGTTTGTCCGCTTTATATAATGAAAGTACGCGCGTCAATTAAAAAACAGCAAACAGGTGACCTCATCGTCCGACGAAAAGGACGATTGTATCGCATAAATAAGCTGAAGCCGCGCCGAAAAGCACGTCAAGGTTAGTTTTTGTAATCAATTAATAATTTGAATTTGTAATCCAATCTTATGCGTATCGCAGGCGTAACCATTCCAGACGATAAACAGCTCGCGTATGCGTTGCCTCTTATCTATGGTATTGGTCCTAACCGCGCAGTAGATATTTTGAAAAAGGCAAACATCGCTCTCACCAAAAAAGGTAAAGATTTAACGAGCGAAGAAGAGCAGACGGTACGTTCACTTGCGGAAAGCTACATGATTGAGGGTGAGCTTCGTCGCGAGGTAGCACAAAACATAAAACGTCTTAAAGACATCAAAGCAGAGCGCGGTATCCGTCACGCCTACCGACTTCCTGTTCGTGGTCAGCGCACCAAGACAAACTCACGTACCGTGCGTGGAAATACACGAAAGACCATGGGTTCAGGTCGTCGTACGCTTGAAAAAACATAATTATGGGAAAGAAACGTATCATCAAAAAGTCAGGCAAGGGACTCGATCAGGGTCGCAAAGAGCGTGCCCTTTCAAAAATACTCAAGCGCCGTATCGAGCGTGGCGTTCTTCATGTGGAAGCTACTTTCAATAACACCAAAGCAGTCCTTACCGACGAACAGGGCAATGCACTCGTGTCTTCTTCAGCTGGGGCACTTGGTTTTTCTGGAGCGCGCAAATCTACTCCGTACGCCGCTGCTAAAGTAGGAGAAATTATTGGAGAGCGAGCGATCGCCGCAGGACTCAAAGAAGCGTCTGTGGTTATTCGAGGTATCGGAGCAGGGCGTGAGTCTGCGCTTCGCGCGTTTGCGGGAAAAGGTATTGCTATTCGCGCAATTAAAGATGCTACTCCCGTTCCGCACAACGGACCACGTCCTCCTAAGCCCCGTCGCGTATAAACCAGTATGAAAATAGGACCAAAATACAAAATCGCTCGTCGCCTTGGTGCAACTGTCTTTGAAAAGACAATGACTTCAAAGTTTGCTCTTGCACAAGAACGCAGAGCAAAAGTAAAAAAACGTGGGCGCGGTGCAACTGAGTATGGAAAACAACTTCTTGAAAAACAGAAAGTTCGTATGACCTACGGAATTTCTGAACGTCAGTTTGCAAACGCCGTTGCAGAAGCAATGGAGTCAAAAACGGTGCCTCCTGTTGAAATGCTCCACCGCCTCCTCGAGCTTCGCCTTGATAACGTTATCTACCGCCTCGGACTCGCACCCACACGTCGTGGGGCGCGTCAGATGGTCTCTCACGGGCACATTACGGTAAATGGTGTGAAAACCACCGTGCCCTCACGCCGTATGCGTGTAGGCGACCGTATTGCGGTTCGCGAGGGAAGCAAGGATTCAGGGACCTATGTAGGGTTTGCGGAGAAGTTTATGGAGCGCGAGACACTTCCAACGTGGATTTCGTGGAATCCGAAATCCATGGAAGGAGGGTTGAGCGAATTTCCAGCAGGAAAATCCGCAGACACTGCTGGAGATCTTGTCGCGGTTATGTCGTTCTACAGCCGTTAATTTTCGCATTTAATTTTATTCACCTTAGGTAACTACGATTGAGTTATGGAATACCACATCACACTGCCATCAAAGCCCCGCGTCGTTTCTGAAGAAGGACTTCAAGGAGTTTACGAGATTGACTCACTGTACCCAGGGTACGGTCACACACTCGGAAACTCTCTTCGCCGAATTATCCTTTCTTCTCTACCAGGGGCAGCTATTACATCCGTAAAAATTGAGGACGTTCCTCATGAATTTGCAACCATCGAAGGAGTGCACGAAACCGTTATGGAGCTCTTGCTTAACCTTAAGCGCGTTCATTTCGTACTTCACGGAGATGAGCCACAAACTATTAAAATTTCAGCGAAGGGAGGCACGGTGACCGCAGGAGACATTACTGCTCCTTCACAAATCACTATTGCAAACAAAGACGCGCACATCGCAACACTCGCACCAAAAGCAGTGCTTGAACTTGAGGCAACTATTGAGCGCGGTCTTGGATACGTTGCGCGTGAAGTTCTTACAAAAGAGAAAGTGGATATTGGTACTATTGCGCTCGACGCAACCTTTACGCCAATCCGTCGTGTGAACTACGAAGTAGAAAACATGCGCGTGGGAGACCGCACCGACTTCAACCGTCTTCGTATTCTTATTGAAACCAACGGAACCATTTCAGCACGCGAAGCACTCGAGAAGTCTATTGAAATCATGATTCATCAACTTAAAGCGGTGATTGGTTTTCAAGAGGAATCAGAAGAGACTTCAATGCGCTCATCAGACACTTCATCTGCGTCCTCTCCAAAAGACCCTTCAAAACTAAAGATTGAAGAGCTGGGTCTTTCCGCTCGCACCGCCACATCCTTGGCTTCCGGAGGAATTAAGAGTGTTGCAGGACTCGTCCGCAAGACCGCGTCGTCTCTCAAAGAGCTCGACGGCGTAGGAGACAAAGCAATTGAAGAAATTGCAGACGCACTCGACAAGCTCGGCCTTTCCTTGAAGAGCGAATAATCACTGGTATGAGTCATCACAACAAAGCACGTTCATTTGGACGAAAAACAGATCAGAAGCGCGCACTTATGCGTGGTCTTTTGAAGAACCTCATCGTTCATGAACGCATTTCAACCACGGAGGCAAAAGCAAAAGAGCTTCGCCCAATGATTGAACGCTTGGTGACTCGTGCTCGTACCGACACCGTAGCAAACCGACGTTTGGTATCTTCTCGTCTTGGAAATGATGACACAGTTGTGAAAAAGCTTTTCGTTACTATCGCTCCACGATACAAAGAACGAGCTGGTGGATACACCCGCATCATCAAACGTCCTATCAAGGCAACGACGGGCCGTCGTGAAGCATACATCGCATTCGTAAACTAATATGGCTAACAAAATCAAAACAGCATACGTGCGCATGCATAAAGACGCGAAGAACCGTGTCGCGCATGATGTTGCACCTATCGAGTACGCCATCGACGCTGAAGGCCGTGCCCTAGGACGTGTTGCAAGTGACGCTGCTCAAGCACTTCTTGGGAAGAAATCTCCACAGTTCTTGAAAACAAAGGTTCTTCCAGTGACCGTGACTATCAGTAACGCCAGCAAGATGAAGCTTTCTGAAAAGCGCGTAGCGCAAAAAGAGTTTGTTCGCTACACAGGATACCCAGGAGGACTCATCACCACTTCCATGACTGACATGGTAACTAAGAAGGGAATTAGCGAAGTGCTTCGTCGTGCTGTAGACGGCATGCTTCCACGCAACAAGCTCCGCAAAGAGCGCATGCGACGCCTTATCATCAAAGATTAAGATATATGCCTGACAAAATGACATACACGACTGCAGTAGGACGACGCAAAACCGCAACTGCGCGCGTAAAACTCACACCAGCGTCAAAGACAACCGTTGTTGTAAACGGTATTTCAGGTGAGGAATATTTCAAAACAAAAGAGCGCCAGCAAAAAGCGCGCGAAGCACTCCACCTTGAAGAAGTAGAAGGAACCTACACCATCGAAGCTAAGGTTTCAGGTGGAGGTGTTACTGCGCAAGCTGAAGCAATTCGTATGGGTGTCGCTCGTGCTCTTGAAAAGCACATCTCGACTCTGCGCAAGCCATTAAAGGCAGCGGGGTACTTGAAGCGGGACCCACGCTCTGTAGAGCGCAAGAAGCCAGGACTTTTGAAGGCTCGCAAACGTCCATCCTGGAGTAAACGCTAAGGCTCGCAAACTACCACACCAATGCATTGGTGTGGTAGCAAGCGACCGTCTTGGTCAAAACGTTAATCCATTGCGGATTTTAAACCACAAAACCCGCCCTCTGGCGGGTTTTGTGCTATTTTCTTTTGACTATTCATACTTTCCACGGCATTATTTTCATATGAATTTCTTTAAGAGAAAGGAAGGTCTCTCAATCACACCCTGATAGTCGAGATAGTTGCAGAGAATTGCGATACGGGGCATATTTTAGGTAATGACTGACGACGTTGTAATAGAATCAGATGGAGCAGAAGAAATAGCTGAGGACTCGGATGTGACCGAGGGACGTATTGATGCAAAGGTCACCAAGCTTAAAAAAGAGCTCGAACAGACAAAGAAAGAAAAGCAGGAGTACCTGGACGGCTGGCAAAGAGCGAAGGCAGACTACGTAAATGCTCTCAAGCGTTTTGATGAGGAAAAGAAGGGCGCTGTCGCACTTGGTACCGCTATTTCAGCCCGTGCCTTTATTCCAGCGATGGATTCACTCGAACGCGCCGAAAGCGCGGGGGAAATTCCTGAATCTTTTGCAGGCATTGCAAAGCAACTCCACGACGCAATTAAAACCCTCGGACTCGAGAAGTTTGGCACAATGGGCGAGGCGTTCGACCCAAACCTCCACGAAGCACTCGGACAAGACCCGACAGACGACCAAAGCAAAGACGACACCGTCACCGCAATTCTTGAATCAGGATGGAAAATGAAAGACACGGTCATCCGACCTGCAAAAGTCCGCGTCGCGCATTTTATTTAAAAAAACTATTCAACCCCCACCATCACATACAAAAATAATAGCGGATTGCATGTGCAATCCGCTATGTAGAAGTGGGAAAGTTAGTCCTCCTCACCAAAGCCAGCAACATCCTCTTCTTGATCAGGACCATTAAATAAGAATTCAAGCCACTCTCTACTCTGTCAATAGTCAAAACAAGGTTGTGCACAGGGGGAGAAAAACAAGACTGGTACAGGCGTATACTTCTGCGCAGGAAGGAGTTCGTTATGCGTGGCAGTATATATAGCTACTTGATACGTCTTGTCGTAGCTACTTGCGCAGGGGTTATGGTTGGTTGCGCATTCGTTGTCTGGGATTTTAACCTTTCATCTAAGCAAAATTCTCAACCTAAAATGGTAGTGGAGCCGCTCTTGCCGATTGAAGCAGAATTGGTTCCAAAGGATGGACCTGAAATACACATCTTCAATACTATTGAAGATGTGATGGAAAGCTGCCCTGAGGAAAGATACGCTGCTTTGTCTCCCGTTCTTCCAAGTGTTGAAGAGATATCAGAGCTGTATGCATGCGTGTACTAACTTTGCTTTCATGCCAACCGCCAAACATTCGTTTGGCGGTATTGCTTTATATATATTTTATTGTATTTTAAACCTTAGAAAAAAAGGAGTACAAATGAGTTTCGATTCATGGACGTGTCTTGCGGTTCCAAAAGGAGGCGGGACAATTCCTGACGAACTGATGCATGTAGCAAAAATGTCTGCATGCAGACTTCACTTGGAGAAAAGAACGTCATTACTGTTCACCAGTGACGTGTGTGATGGTTACATCACCACCTCATGGGAAGGTCAGCAAATTGGTTCTCGATCTGGGATCTTCTTCTCGGTCGAGGCAAGTATGGATGACGAAGAATGGCAGATTAATTTTCTCATGAACACTCGCGACCTCGAGCAAGGAGCTTTGCTCCTTGAAAAAGGAGAAGAATTTGATCCCGAAGACGTTATGTCGGTCAATCTGCCGTTTCGACTACCCCTTGACCGTCTCTACGAGTTTCGTGATCTCCGCTCCAGAACCTTAAACTAGTGCGTGTAGCCATCTCATCTTTGAGGTGGCTATTTTATTATATGATTGACAAAAATACTAAAATACTGTACATTGGTGAAGTCAAAGGCAGCGCTGTGGAAAGGGGCCAGTCGACCCTTCTTTTACACGCCTCCTGCACTTGATATTTATCAGGTGTACTTACACCCACAATCACATGAAGTCAGGAACAATCGCTCGGGTTACCGATAGAGGGTTTGGATTCATCAAGGAAGATGGTGCGGCAGAAGGATCGAAAGATATCTTCTTCCACTCCAAGGAACTTGTGAATGTAAACTTCGATGACCTTCGCGAAGGCGATAAGGTCACCTTTGAACTTGCTGATGGTCCGAAAGGTCCAAACGCGGTCAAGGTCAGCCGAGCCTAACCAAGGCGGAACGCTCCGAAAGGGGCGTTTCGTATTTCTCACACAATTTTTATGGAAATCGGAACTATTATTGAACTCACTGACCGCCGTGGCGGGTATATTCGTCGTAAAGGTATAAAAGACCATCTCTTTTTTCACGAAGAAGCGCTTGTAGGCGTGCGTTTTCATGAGTTAGCCAAGGGTACAAAGGTTACGTTTGCGGTAACCAAAAGTTTGAAAGGACCATACGCAGTTTCTGTAACCAAGGTTTCAAAATAACATTTGCTCCAAAGACTTGAACCCAAATATTTTTGGGTGTAATCTAATAGATAAGAGGGTACTCTGTTTCGCCCGCATTACGAACCGATAACACATATTTTATGGCAAAGATTCTTGGAATCGATCTTGGAACGACTAATTCCGCGATGGCAATCATCGAGGGAGGTGAGCCACGCGTGCTTGAAAATGCAGAAGGACAACGCACCACTCCCTCTGTTGTTGGAATTGCCAAAAATGGTGAACGTCTTGTCGGCACTCTTGCAAAACGTCAAGCCGTTACCAACCCAAAGAACACTATCTACGGCATTAAGCGCTTCATGGGTCACCGCTTCAGTGATGAAGTGGTGCAAAAAGACAAAGACATTGTGCCGTATGAAATTAAAACAGGAACAGATGGTGGAGTACAGGTACATCTTGGAGACAAGGATTATCGTCCTGAGGAAATTTCTGCAATGATTCTTTCAAAACTGAAAGCGGACGCAGAAGCAAAACTTGGAGAAAAAATCACCGAAGCAATCATCACGGTACCTGCATATTTTGACGACGCACAGCGAAGTGCCACCAAAGCGGCAGGGCTTGTGGCAGGGCTTGATGTGAAGCGCATCATCAATGAGCCAACGGCGGCAGCTCTTGCATATGGTTTTAATAAAAAGAAAGACGAGAAAATCGTTGTGTACGACTTCGGCGGAGGAACCTTTGACGTTTCTGTACTTGAAGTGGGAGATGATGTTATTGAAGTGAAGAGCACCGACGGAGACTCCCACATGGGCGGTCGTGATATCGACCAAAAAATTGTCCGCTGGCTTGCTGAAGAGTTTAAAAAACAAAGCGGTATTGATGTCACCAAGGACCCGCTTGCCCTACAACGACTGGATGAAGGAGCAGAGAAAGCAAAACATGAGCTTTCAAGCGCTTCTGAAACTGAAATCAATATTCCCTTTATTACCGTGAGCAGTGACGGCACACCACAGCATCTTCTTGTAAAACTTTCTCGCGCAACACTTGAAACACTAGCGGAAGAGTTTGTGGGACGCTCTATAGACATCACGAAGCGTGCGCTTGAAGCAGGCGGGTTCAAAGCTTCTGACATAAATGAAATTGTGCTGGTGGGTGGCCAAACACGCATGCCACTCATTCAAGACGAGGTGAAGAAACTTTTTGGAAAAGACCCGCATCGTGATGTGAACCCTGACGAAGTTGTAGCCATTGGTGCGGCAATTCAGGCAGGTATTTTACAGGGGGACGTGAAAGACATTCTCTTGGTAGATGTTATTCCACTTTCTCTTTCAATTGAAACAATGGGAGGTGTTGCAACAAAAATCATTGAACGCAATACTGCCATTCCTACTTCTCGCTCACAAACCTTTTCTACTGCCTCTGACAATCAGACCAGTGTGGAAATTCATGTGGCGCAGGGTGAGCGCGCTATGGCAACAGACAACAAATCTCTTGGCCGTTTTAATCTTGATGGAATTCCTCCGTCTCCCCGCGGACTCCCCCAAGTTGAGGTTACGTTTGATATTGATAGCAACGGTATTCTTACCGTCAAAGCAAAAGAAAAAACAACCGGCAAAGAGCAATCCATTCGCATTGAAGGTTCAACAGGACTTTCAGAAGCAGATATTGAGCGTATGAAAAAAGATGCAGAAGTACATGCGGGAGAGGACGAGAAACGAAAAGAACTTGTTGAGAACAAAAACCTTGCAGAGCAAATGATTTACACCGCAGAAAAAGCACTCAAAGATGCGGGAGACAAGATAGGGGGTGATATTAAAAAAGAAGTGGAGGACAAGATTGGAGACCTGCGAAAAGCACGAGAAGGGGATGATGTAGGCGCGATAAAAGCATCCGCAGAAGCTTTGTCGGCTTCCATGCAAAAAATTGGAGAGGCCATGGCAAAAGCAAACCCTCCTCAAGATACCCCACCAGCACCACCAGAGGCACCTGCCACGGATGCTGAGTTTACTGAAAAGCCAAAAGAATAAATAAGGAAAAGTAAAATCGCTCTGTGATTTTACTTGGACACTTATGCATGAATTTCAGCGGTTTTTCCCGCGTTGAAATTCATGCGACCGAAAGGCCGAAAGAATAAAGATTGACTTTTAAAACAAACCGTGGAATACTACCCACAGTTTGTTCTTGACCAGAAATGGTTTCTGGTCAAAGATAGCAACCAGAACCAACTCAAAAAGAGTTGGTATGTGGGGAGTTGGAAATGCAACAACGAATTATTTCAGACCCGCACGGGTACGGATTGATGGTTATTAACGATCCGTATGTGCCCAGCGATTTTGAGTTTGCCGTTCGCGGAGACTATCCGCAAACGGCAGAACAGATTTTTGAGGAAATCGGAAAGGGACTGTGTCTCATGTCCTTCCCGCTCTCAGCCGCCTTCGTTTTGGCGGGTGGGTACATCCTGACCTTGTTGGCTTAGAAAAATAGAGCGATGGCCTCCCCGCCATCGCTCTTTGCTTTTATAGAATGTTTTTTGCATACTAGGTAGATATGGCTAAGAACTATTACGACATCCTCGGCGTGGACAAAAAGGCAACAAAAGAAGACGTTAAAAAAGCGTTTCGAAAGCTCGCGCAAAAACACCATCCCGACAAAGGAGGGGACGAGGCAAAGTTTAAAGAAATAACCGAAGCATATTCGGTACTTGCTGATGAGAAGCGCCGTCGCGAATACGACTCCTACGGTCAAACATTTACAGGGGGCGCTCCGGGGGCTGGTGGTTTTGGTGGATTTGATTTTTCAGGATTTCAACAGGGAGCTGGTGGTGTTGAGTTTGATTTGTCTGATTTGTTTGAAGGGTTTGGAGATGTGTTTGGTGGCGCGCGCGGTGGACGCAGAATTAAACGCGGTCGTGATATTTCAATAGATGTTGAACTTAGCTTTAGAGAATCCATTCTTGGCACAAAGCGTTCAATCCTTGTTACAAAGATTGGTAAGTGTGATACCTGTGACGGCACGGGTGCAAAGAAGGGTTCGGGGCTCAAAGCGTGTGCGACCTGTAATGGTGCAGGAAAAATTCACGAAACACGAAACTCACCACTCGGAGCGTTTACCAGCGTTCGCACCTGTAGTGTGTGTGAGGGCTCGGGACAGGTGCCTGAGGAAAATTGCAAAACCTGTGAAGGGCGTGGAGTGTTGCGCAAACAAGAAGAGGTAAACATCGAGATACCAAAAGGAATTGACTCTGGTGAAATGATTCGCCTTCCTTCTCGGGGCGAGGCAGTAAAAGGGGGCATCTCGGGAGATTTGTACGTCAAGGTGCACGTGAAGCCACATGGCACCTTTACCAAAGACGGTGCGAACATTGTAATGCAACTTCCCCTTAAATTGACTGATGCACTTCTTGGCACCACCATCTCTATCACCACGATTGATGATAAGCAGTTAGACGTAAGAGTGCCGGCGATGAGCAAAACAGAAGAAACGCTTCGACTACGAGGTAAGGGAGTCCAGTATGACAACGGCTCGGGGGACTTGTTAATTCGCATCACCACGACACTTCCTAAAAAACTCTCAGGCAAAGCAAAGAAGGCGATTGAAGAATTAAAGTCTGAAGGGCTTTAAAACCTCTTCCAATTAACAGAGGGGTACTATCCGCGGTACCTGATTAGCTATAAACTAGAGCAATGGACGGTATTGATGCTTCAATAATTGAGTTTGGAAATGTTGCCACAGAACTCTCGGCAACGGCATGGATTTGGGCAGGAAACTTCCTCGCACTCATAGTGTTGACGGGTGTCCTCGCACTTCTTGCGATGCGAAGTGGCGGCTCAGGATTGGTCTCCTTAAATCTTTCTTTGTATAGCGGATACGCGCTCTACATTGTTTTTCCATTTCGTGATGCAATCATTACTGCAGGAGGCACACCGCTGATACAAGCGATTATTTCAATTGTGCTTTTTGGCATGGCAACCATTTTGCCGTACCTCATCATTGTGCGATTAACCTCTTTGCAATTTGGAGGGCTTTCAATCATTCAAAATGTGCTTCTTTCTCTGTTGGCCTCTGGTTTTTTGCTTGCGCTCAGCTATCACGTGTTTGATTTGAGTAACATTTATACATTTTCAGAACCACTCAATCAGCTCTTTGAGCCAGAAGGGTATTTCTTTTACTGGTTCGTAGCACCGATTATTGGCGTGTATTTTCTGGCACGATAACATATGGATATTCGACCTATCTTTCTCATACTCGGTATCATCCTCATTATTGGTTCTTATTGGTGGGGAGATTTTAGCATCTGGCTTGGTGCACCCATGATTTTCATCGCCATCATTTTTCAATTTTTGGACAAGGATTAATGCGCTTTTATAAAAACTTAGCCGACGATCTCCATTGCTTCCAAGCATCATTACTGATGGTGCTTTCTATCTATTTTCCAAAAGAAAAATTTTCTTATATACAAATCGACAAGGTGACTGGATATAAAAAGGGGACATATACGCAAGACAGTCAAGGATTGTTATGGCTAGCAAAAAGAGGGTTTCATCTAATTCGAATTACTGATTTTGACGAAAAGAGATTTGTAAAAGAAGGAGAGAAGTATCTAAAATGGTACTGGAGACCAGATGTATATGAACGTAATAAAAAGGAAACAAATTTTAAAAAAATGCGTGAGCTTTCTCGAGCTCTCGTTCAGTACACAACCTTTTTAAAAAAGCTTCCAACCGTTAATGATATCCAGAAACTTTTGACGAAAACGTACACAGTTATCGCACACATTAATCCTTATGTAATTGATGGACTTAAAGGATATGGCAACCACACTGTTTTGATTCTTAAAATCACTAAAGCTTTTGTGTATCTACACAACCCAGGACTACCTCCACAAGAAAATAAAAAGGTCTCAAAGAAACGTTTTCAAAAAGCTCTTCACGAAGTAGTGGCTATTCGTCCAAAGTAGTAGTTTTGTAAGTCTTTGACTATACTTAGTTGCGCCGCCCCACTCTCGGAGTGGGCTTTTTTTCTTGTTGTGTTATAATTAGTTCACATGAAATACCTCTTATCTTTGAAAGAGTGCAAAATGATCGAATCTGTAAAACTAGTTGATTTTAAATCTGATCTAGATTCTTTCGATAAACAGAGCAAGCATTATTTTCAGGGTTTACTCGAAAAAATGGAGGTGTACCAGCTTTCTTATACAGTTGCAAAAAAATTGAAGGTTGTTGGGTTTGTGGCAATACCTTTTTCAAAAACTACACTGCCATGCCTTATTCATCTTCGCGGAGGAAGCAGAGATTTTGGTTCCTTAACCACACGGTCGATTCTTTTCCACTTAGTCAAATATGCAGCGGAAGGATACATAGTTATCGCCTCTCAATACCCAGGAAATGCAGGCGGAACCGGCAAAGATACTTTTGGTGGTCCTGATGACTTAAACAGTATTAAAAAACTTAGGCAAATCCTGAAATGCATACCTTGCGCTGATATTAAGAAAATCGGAATACAAGGGCATTCTCGCGGTGGATTAATGGCTTATATGTTACTTCGTGAAGTTTCTTGGGTTAAAGCGGGCGTTATAAGTGGTGCTCCTACAGATCAGGTACGCCAAGGACGAGACCGACCAAAATGGCGAGCGCATCAGATTGAAATGTGGGGCAAATCAAAAAAAGAAATGATCAAACGGTCTCCTTTGAAATGGATTGAAGACCTGCCAAAGAAGACACCGTTACTTATCATGCACGGGTTGAGTGATTGGCGTGTTTCTCCGATTGACAGCATTGAGATGAGCCGTGCATTATTAAAACACTCAGTACCCCATAGATTGATTCTTTTTGAAGGTGCTGACCATGGGATTAGCGAACATAAGAAAGAATTTATTGCACAATCACTGTCTTGGTTCAAGAGATTTCTCAAAGAGGAAGAGGCTTTACCGTCCACAAAACCTCACGGGGATTAACACGCGGTTTTTATTTTCTACAGATACATTATGAACATATCCTTACTGTACGATCAGTTTCGGAAGACGAACGTCTCTCAACCGTATTGTTTTACTCTAGAAAAAAGAGCTACGAAATTGTGGTACGTTGGTTTCAATCATAGCAATAATCCATCTGATCCCCAATTTGTACGTTTGAATGAAGAATGGAATGAGTTTCTGTCTGCAACAAAAAACTCCCCAAGACTAGCTCTTATAGAAGGAGGTGTTAGAAAGGTAGAAGAAAATTCAACAAAGGAAGTAGTAATAGCGCAGGGAGGAGAAATGGCGTATGTCGCCTTGCTTGCACAACAAGCTAAAGTCAGGATAAGTTCTCCAGAACCCTCGGAAAAGGAGTGGTTTGATGGTTTAGCTATTCATTTTGACAGAAACATCGTGGCTTATTATGACTTTGTAAGAATTGCATATCAATGGAATCGAAATCTACACAAGACAGATTTTTTTAGTTACGTTACTCCATTCTTAGAAAAGAACAAGACCTTGATGGGTTGGAAAGAATTTAACTTTTCTATCGATAATTTACTTTCCGTTCATGAAAATCTTTTTAACAAACCATTTGATCCGGCAGACGTAGTTTTTTTAAAAAGAATCCTTGACCCTCATGGTGAAGAATCACTAATTAATGAAGTGTCGAGATACGATGACTCTGGATTTCGAGATGAAATTATAATAAAAAAAATAGAAGAATATTGGGACTTTGGATTCAATCTTTTTATCGTTTATGGACTACAACATGCGTATGTACAGAAACCATTTTTAGAGCAGCACGTTCTTAAGCTTTCTTAAATCCTGATTATCAGAAGTTATTGATAAAAGATTTGAAAGAAACTTTTTCAAAAAGCTCTTCACGAAGTTGTTGCTCTTCGACCGAAGCAGCAATTTTAAAGAATGTTGACAGGCTGACTACTCAAGATATTATTTATCCATTCTCAAGCGTGTGGCTTGAGTCACCCATCAAACAGGAGGTTTGAAAATGGGTAAGTACACTGGCAGAGATACTTCGCGTGAAAGCGGAGACTCTGGGAAAGACGTTGCACGTGCCGGGCATGACGCTCGAAACGACGCGACGCGTGACGGCCACTTTGAAAGAGGAAACTCTTCAAAGAACAGTGAACGCTTTAGCAAATCCGATTCGTCGGGTGAGCGAGCGTCAGGCTTCTGGAAATCTATCTTTGGCTAAAAGCGCCAAAACAGGCTTCCAAAAGCTAGCGAGCAAACAGGCTCTGTTTGCTCGCGTTTTATTATATAATTCATATATGGATAGAATTGCGTGCATTAAGTATTTTGATGCCTATTATCTTTTAATACATGACTACAAAGAAACGAAACTTCTCATCCACGAAGCGCATGGTTACCTTAGCGAAACAAATGATGCTTTTGTTCTAGAATTTATAAAAAACAATTCAAACAATTCTGAAGAACTGATAAAGGGGTTACTTATTCCTAAAAAAGCTCTTGTTTCTCAAGTACAGAACCATACAAACCAACACTTGTTTCAAATTCCGTCAGGAGTAGAAGTATCAATACTCTGGCAAGATATTGTGTATGTGGCAAATTTAAAAAGAGATGAGCTTTCATTAATGGAAACAACAGGTACATTTGTCGGGCAAAAAGACCACTGTGTTGTTATACGAAACCCAAAAACAAAAAAAATACACCCACTCCCTAAAGAGAAGCACCCTCCCACAGACCCAACTTTTTATATAATTCCCATGTCGTTCGTCACTTCACTTAGGGTTCTTACATAGTACTCTATGAGCCCACTAAAAAAATTCAATCCTGATCAGCACGCTGATAATATAGTAGTGGAGGTAATGTTTATGGGTCCCGACGATAACGAATACCGTTGTGTCGGGGTTATAGTGAGAGAGAACGATGAGATGATTAGAGTTTGTTTCACTGCGCGAGATGACGAAGTTGCTGACCACCTAGATATCAAAAATGAGGATATTCTTTTGATAAAGCAGGTGGAAACACAGCGAATAAGTCATTTTGAGTAAAAATACGAAGTCATTGACAAAATGAGTATTTGTGTATTATAATGCTACTTATGCAGTGGCTTGGCCACTGATGTAAAGAGTTAAATAACACAGGAGGCAGTAATGCCGCATGACGAAAAAGCGTGGCGTGTCGGTCTTGTGTTTGGGATTGTTTCGGCAGTCCTTCACTTGGCTGGATACGTTCTGTATGCACAAGGTCTCATTAACGGTGAGATCGAGACGAATGTGGTTTCTTGGTCGCTGTGGGTTCTCGGTACGTTAATAGCGTACCTTGTCTACCGCGACATCGCGCACGATTGGGTTAAATCACTACTTAACCTGATCTGTACGATCTCCATGTTCTTCATCTTCGGACTTTTAGTTTCGAAAATATTGCAGGGTTCCATATCGCTTGAATTTGATTCGGAAATGATTACCGATCTTTGGATAGCGGTGATGGACATCTTCGTGATGTTCATCTGGATTCTGTTTAGAAAAAGAAGCCTTCGCGTCGTGAATTTTTTCTTTCAGCTCGATATCATTATCAGTTTCATACCGATAGTGCGAGCCACGATTGCTGACCCTGGCGCAGAACCACTTCTGCCTTGGGCACTCTGGACTGCCGCGTACCTTTTCCAATATTGGTGCGTTGGGTTCCGAGTTGAGGAAAAGAAGGAAGAAGACGAGGAAGAGGAGGGCGAAGAGAAGCTCCATACGCCTTTCAACTATTTCGCTTGGCACTTGATAATGACCTGTATTATCTTTGCTGGCGGAGTGGCGCTCCTTTGAGCGCCACTTTTATACCCCCCTTCAGTGGGGATAGCATCATTTTTTATTTAAAAATCAAGTACACTAAAAGCATCGACCATGAAGCATATTTACGTGTGTTCAAGTAAAATCCACGGTTTTGGGGTCAATATAGGAGAAAATGTTAAGAAAGGAGAAATTATTGCCCATATTAAAGGCGCAATGAAGTTTAAGACAAACGCTACTGAAAAAGACGCTCTGGATAATCCTGACTGGGTAGGTGTAGCAAAGGATCAATGGATTGATCCTGCAAAACCATATAAATTTTTAAATCACTCTTGCAGTCCAAGCACTGGTATTAAAGGGAAAGTTACCCTTGTAGCTCTTCGTAATCTAAAAGAGGGAGAAGAAGTTACTATCGATTATTCAACAATCGAAGGTGATCTGCTCTGGAAAATGAACTGTGCCTGCAAATCTGCAAACTGCCGAAAACTTATTCGGTCAGTCCATTTTCTTCCACACGAACAATTTAAGAAATATCTTCCTTTTGTGTCCACGTATTTCAAAAAAATATATTTGAAAAATGCACAAACAAGAAAACCAATAGGCGTATGATTCAAAAAGGTGTAACCTCTGTTCTTATAGGACTTTTATTGATTACCGTACTTGCAGTTGCTGCCTCTTATTACCGCTACATTGTTCTCGGTGATGTGATGTTTGTGACAGAGGGTTTTAGTATGGAGGAAGAATAGTTATGATGAACGACCCCCAATACTTGATGCAGCTTTGTCAGTGGGATCCTGCAGAGTTTTTAATTATTTCTGACAACGTGTTTGCAAGTCTGGTGTATTACTCGCACCTTGTCCCTCTTGTTGCTTCGCTTTTTCTTGGGATATTTATTATTTCAAATAACAGGAACTCTGCTGCTGCGTGGGCACTTTTCTTTTCAATTTTCACACTAGGCATGTGGCTTTTCTTTGATCTGGTCCTCTGGGCCACAGAGAAACCACAGCTGACCATGTTTTTGTGGTCAATCATCAACATGATTGAACCAATGATTTATGCAGGAGTTCTTTTCTTTTTATACTTCTTTATTCAAGGACGCTCTCCCTCACTGCTCTCAACTTCTATACTCGCTTTCCTGTTACTACCAACTATTTTACTTACCCCTACACATTTTGCACTTGAAGCATTTGATCTTACAAATTGTGACAGAGAGGCTGTTGAAGGAATAATGGTGTACTACGGATATTTCGTAGAAGCAATTATTACCATTTGGATACTTATTCTTGGTATAACCAATTTTCTCCGACAAAAAGTCCAAGAAGAGCGAGTAAAGATAGTGATTGCGGTGCTTGGTGCATTGTTCTTTCTTCTTTCGTTTGCAATAGGAAACGTGATCGGTAGCTTATTCGTTGATTGGACAGTTGGTCAATATGGACTTTTTGGTATTCCCGTGTTTGTAGCACTGCTTGCGTATTTAATTATCCGATTTCGAGCATTTAACGTACGACTGGTCTTGGCGCAAGCTCTTGTAGCAGGCCTGTGGATACTGATGCTTGGTCTTTTGTTTATTCGTACTATCGAAATTGTACGTGTAGTTACAAGCATTACGCTTGTATTTGTAATCATCCTTGGAGTAATGCTCATCCGTAGCGTTTATAAAGAAATTGCCCAACATGAGCGTGTTGAAAAACTTGCAGACAATCTTGCCTCTGCTAACGACCGTCTAAAAGAAGTAGACCACCTCAAAAGCGAGTTCTTGTCGATTGCGTCCCACCAACTCCGCGCACCTATTACTGCGGTACGCGGATATGCTGCCAATATCAACCAAGGAGAGTACGGACCTGTGCCAGAACACCTCAAAGTGCCTCTTGAGACCGTGCAGGAGTCAGCTCGACTCATGGCTTCATCTATTGAGGACTACCTCAACATTTCACGTATTGAGCAGGGAAGAATGAAGTACGAAAAGAGCATATTTGACATCGCAGACCTCGCCAAGAAAGTGATTGCAGAAATGACTCCCGTTGCGGTGAAAAAAGGTCTCACTCTTTCTCTTGACGCTCCAGAAGATCTCAACATAAACGCAGACGTCGGAAAGATTAAACAAGTCCTCGCAAACCTTGTAGACAACGCTATTAAGTACACCGAAAAGGGCACGGTCACCGTGAAAGTGTCGACCGCTGACAAAAAGGCACGGGTGACGATTACTGATTCTGGTATTGGTATCCCCGCAGATGAGATTGGCGGATTGTTTGAGAAATTCAAACGAGCTCGTGGCGCAAACAAAGTAAACACGACTGGTACTGGTCTTGGTCTCTATGTTGCTAAGCAACTAACCGAAGGCAACGGCGGAACTATCCGCGTTGAGTCGGGAGGTGCAGGTAAAGGCTCCTGTTTCATCGTCGAATTTCCTCTCTAATGGAAAAGATTTTTATTAAAGCTTCTGAAATTTGTATAGAATTGATATTTGATTCTACTGTTCCCTTTGGAGAACGCGAAGAACTACTTCTCAACGCATACATACCTGGCGTTTCTGTTTCTACGATCTCACCGTCTTCAACAATAAAATTATTTTATTATTTTAATAAAGAAAAGAAGAGCCTCCAAATCGAAGAGGGAGGAATACTAATAAGGGATGACTGGTCAAGAGTGGTTCCTATTTATTTTTTTCATTTAATTCACAGCATCGCACTTAAACAATGGCATACGAAGCATCTTTTTTCTGTACACTCAGCATCTTTTGGAAACGAGGACGAACTTTCTCTTATTATCGGCTATTCGGGTTCAGGGAAAACAACAACAGCTCTCAATCTTTTGAAGGAAAAAGGGATAAAATTATTCTCATCAAATAAAACTCTTGTTACTTTTGAGAGAAATAATCTGATTGGATTAGCTGGAACAAGAACAATAACTTGTAAGATGAAAGATTTTGATAAGTACGAAAGTCTTGCACATAATCCGGTCATTTTCGGAAATCGAACAGCATTTAAAATCCAAAAAGAAAACTGGCTTATTTCGAAAAAAATCAGAGTTAAAAATATATTCCTTATTCAACTTAATGATTATTTAGACGAATTTTTTAAATTAGATAAATTTGAAAGTCTTGTTCACCTGTTACCTTTTTTCTTAGATTACAATAATTCTGATATTATCTTGTTTTCTGGAACTCAACTCTTTGACGGTACCGTAAATCCTTCAATAGTTAAACCGAACCTTCTCGTATCTTTAAATGAAACTCTTCCCGAGATTAATATCTACGTTGTTTCTGGTTCTCTAGAGCATGTGATAAAAAAAATAACAAATTTGCATGAAAAATAAAATTCTTTTTGGAATTTGCGGGATTGGGAGAGGTCATATCTACAGACAGTTGCCAATAATTTCGCACTATGAAAAAGGTAACGATATTGTTATTTTTGCTTTTGATGAAAGTTTTGAATATTTCACAAGATTCTACAAAAATCATAAAAATATTAAAGTGTTCCCCGTTGCTGTTCCGTGGATTCACGGCTCTCTTTCTGGTATAGATTTCTTGAAAACATATAAAGATAATAGAAATTCGAGAGAATATATGAAAGTGAATTTCAAAGCCATGTATGATGCAGAAGAATTTTTTGGAACCCCAGATTTAATCATTTCAGACTATGAACCTGTCTCTGCACAATATGCCTATTTAACAAATAAACCGCTTGTGACAATTGACCAGCAAACAAAGTATTTCTACGAAGGATACCCTGAACAACTTGAAGGATTAAGCTACCAAGAAGAAAGATTTCGGCTTGGTTCATTCTTTCCTTATGCGGATTTAAGGATTGTTTCCTCATTTTTTATTCCTCCAAGCAATAAAATAGTGGACAAAAAATACAAAAGTATTGTTGTACCTCCAATAATCCGAACAAACATAGAGGAGCTTCAAAAACAAGCGACCTCGCCTGAAAGAGAAATCTTGTTCTATATATCTCCGTATAGTGAATTTGTACAATCAGCAAAATCAATTAATGAGGTTCTTTCTATGTTTCCAGAATTTAAGTTTCATTTATTTATTTCAAAGAAATCAAAATTATACAAGAAACATAAATGGGTAAAGAACATTTCTGTCTATTCACATGGTAGCGAACACTACCTTAATCTTTTAAGAAAAAGCAGTGCCGCCATTTGCACTTCTGGACACACTATTATTTCTGAAATGCTATACTTGGGTAAGCCACTGTACACCATTCCCTTGGGAACTTATGAACAGAAATTCAATGCTTTTATGGTTGATACAAACAAATTTGGTCTTTCAAGCAAATCTTTGAATCAACACGATTTGAGTATTTTTCTTGAAAAAATTGATACTTTTAAAAGAAACATCTTTCTGGATACCAAAACACTTCTATCAAAGAAAAACGGTAAATCTCAAGTAATTTCTCTTCTTGATAATTTTCTTCAAACACATGACTAATAAAAAAAATATTTATATTCTTATAGGCGGTGGTGGCTACGCTGGAGAGGCAGGTATCAAACTTTCTAAAGAAATCTCATCCTGGCTCTTCACGGAACAAAAACCTCAGATAACCGTTCTGTTTATTCTTTTTGGAAGGAACAAAAATGAGTGGTCAACAACTATTAGCAAATATACTAATCTTTTTGATTCTAATGCAAAAATTGAAATTTCTTCAGAAGATAAGGCAGTTTTAAAGAATCAATTTTTTCGCGCTGATGTTATCTTTATTGCAACAGGCAGTGAACTTCTTTTAAAAGAAAAACTTAATAATAAAGATCTTCCGAAAAAAAATAAAATAGTAGTTGCCAGCTCTGCTGGCGTGAACGTTCTATCTACATATTATTATTCTAACGATCGCAGTAAAATTGAAAAAGGTCTTGCTGTTTTACCGATTAAAACCATTTGTCATTTTTCTTCAGGAAAGGAAGGTTTTGCATTTGAATTAACAAAAAAAGCGAAAAACCTGCCCGTTCTAAAAATTAATGAGAATGAGTATCTTTCTTTTCTTTATTGAGTTGAAATTATGANNTTGAAATTATGAAAGAAAAAAAAACAGAAAAAACTATCATACGTCTTGGGGTTTCGCCTATTGAATCCAATAAAAAAATAGGTCCCGTAAGATCTCATTTATTTAATTATCTTTTTGCCAAGAAAGAGAAACTCGAAGGGAAGGAGGCGTCTATTATTTTTAGAGTTGACGATTCAAACAAAGAAAAACATTCACCTGAACTATCCATTGAAATATTAAAATTTTTCCAAGAAACTTTAGGTTTTGAATTTGATATCACTCCTTTAAACTCTCACGATAAAATAGGACAGTCCGTATACCAATCTGAAAGACAAGAGGTTTATGCAAAATACTTGGAGGAACTCTTTGACAAACATATTGCTTTTGTTGACGCTGAATCTGGTCTTACTTTATTTGATGTTGAAAAATTCATAGAACAATATGGAGATGTTTTGGAAATTGATGATCTGTTGAGAGGCAGGTTAAAGCTACAGCTAACAAATTTCCTAAACAGAGGGCAGCGTTATTTTCCTTTAGTACGTTCGGATAAAACGATCTTATACAATCTTGCCACAGTAGTCGACGATGCAGAGTTTGGTGTAACTCACGTAATACGAGGACAGGATAAAATTGCCCTAGCAGAATATCAAGAAATGGTTCGAGTTGCCCTTGGTCTTGACTCAAAAAAATTCCTACACACACCTATGCTATTAAATAAAGATGGTTCATTGAAAGGTTCGCCACATTTAAATGAACTAATAAAAGAGGGAGTTGCTCCTCAAGCATTAGTGTCATACATGATTTCTTCTGGTTACGGTGACCCAGAAAACATATACCCGAGTATGGAATCTTTTGCTAAAGATTTTAATTACAAAGAAATTCATAAAAATAATGGGAAATTTGATCGTCAAAAACTTGACAGTATAAATAAAAAAATAATTACTTCTTTATCTCCTGAGATGTATCTTGATTCAATTTTCATTTTTTTACAAAAGAATAATCGAGGAGACATTTTTGACACTCTGTCAAATGATACTGAATTAAAAGAAATTGTATCTTCTGTTCGGAGAAAGCCTGCGGAGGTTATTTCGTTGATAGAACGGATACTAAAACCCAAACACAACACATACGATCCGTCACTAAAAGAAGTGCTCGATAAATTGTTCATCTTTCTTACTCAAAACAATTATCAGTTACCGACCGCAAAGGAGATATCTGTTGACGAGGCTTCACTTAATAATGCCTTGCGGTGGATATTGACCGGAGACAGGTCGTTTCCTTCTATTGAAAAAGTAGTTACCTACTTGGAGACAAAAGGTGAATTAAAAGCACGTATAGAATTAGCAGAATCTTTCTACAAAATTAATTAAAAATGAAGAATTTTGATTGTATTGATGATTGGATAATTTATCCAAATCTTGAGGTAAGGAAATGTGATATTTTCGAAAAGAGAATGACAGTAAAAGCTCTGATTGTGAACGAAGATGGAAAGATTTGTCTTGTCACAAATTCTGTTCATAATTTTTTCCTTTTACCAGGAGGAGGAGTTGACACTGGAGAACTTCCAGAGGAGGCAATTGTTCGTGAATGTAGAGAGGAAGTTGGTTATGAAGTTGAGATTACACGAAAGCTTGGAGAAGTGCAGGAATTTAGAAACAGAGACTGCAAAGAATACCAGACATTCTTATATTTTGTAAAAACTAAAAAGAAAATCCTTAGTGATGAACGCACGCCAAGCGAAGTCGCGAACGGATTAGTGCCTCATTGGATGAACTTTCAAGAAGCACTTGGAGTGTGCGAGCAACAATATCAAACTTTAAAAAATCAAGGAGTGGACTTTTATAACACAGGTTTCAATATTTATCGCGATCGTATGTTTTTACTTCACGCATATGGAAAAGGATTGGAAAAAATATCATAACCAAACAAAGGAGCGCAGCCACTCAAAGATACTTGCTGAAGCTCTTGAACATGTTGTTGCTCGAGAATCAGCACTGGATGTTGGAGCGGGGACTCTGTCAGATTCAAAATTTCTACTCTCTGAGGGTTTCGAGAGGGTGGTTGCGCTCGACATCGAACCTTTTGAGGCACTGCCTGATCCTCGATTTGAATTTATAAAAAGTTCTTTTGAAGAGTATGAGTTTCCACTTGAGACGTTTGACGTCATAAACGCACGTTTTTCGTTTCCGTTTTGCAACCCGCAAGCCTTTCCTCGTGTATGGAAACGTGTGACTGCTTCGCTTAAAAAGGGAGGTGTTTTTTCTGGACAGCTCTTCGGAGTCAAAGATGAGTGGGCAACAGACGTTTCAATGACTTTTCAAACACAAGATCAGTTACAAAAACTTTTGTCAGATTTTGACATTATTCGCAACGTTGAAGTGGAGAGAAATTCTCCCACCGCAGAAGGGCATATGAAACATTGGCATTTCTACGCTCTTATTTTAAGAAAACATTAAACTCATGAAGAAGTGGCTGAGCTTTTTCTACAAAAACCCTCTACATATGAAAGTAGAGGGTTTTGATACAAATTATCTAAATTCTTCTCCTATAAACAAGAAGCCGTGTTTTGTTTGATCATCTTGTACTTCAAGAACTTCTTCAAACCACGCATTCACCCTTGAATCATGGCATCTTGGAAAGGCTCCATAGAGTGGGTAGCCCCTGAAAAGACCTTTCGCAACACCAGTGACTGGATTAAAAGTTGGCTCTCGCTCGTCCTCAGACATAAGGAGGACGGCTTTCTCGCGAAGTTCGACAGGCAACTCCGTCATCTCTGGATTTGGATATATCTTTTTACAGATTGAACGAGCAGTACAGAACATGTTTGGACTTTGTGTCGTAAATGCCATAGATGAGAGACCACTAATTCTACGCAGGGTATTGATAACCTCCCCTGCATAGCCACCACCTTTTACTTGTGGAGCAATAGCAACTCCGTGCAAGTAAAAAATATCGTTTTCTGGAAAACAACCTGAAGCAAAACCAAGAATCTCATTTTCACTGTGAAGTAATGCGAGGCCGTCAGCCTCCATTACGCGTTTCAAGGTGCCTTGTACTTTTATTCCAAAGCTCTCATTCACCATTTGTTCAAGACTCTTAATAACGTACCTATCCGTTTCGTTATGCTCAATATCAAAATGAATTTCATTTTTTGAATTGAGCAGAATTGAAATGAAAAGTTCTTTATACGAACTTGGTTGGATTTCTCTTTGGGTCAAAAAACTTGACAACATTGGATTTCTCTCTTGTTACAACCTCTCGCAGTATATACCGATTTAAATATTTTGAAAAAGTCGAACGATCCCTGAGTTATCCGCGCCGAATCAAGTGGTCCTGGCAAAGGTTCCTGCTTCATCATTGAGTTTCCTCTTTAGAAAAACAACCTACTAACTAGTAGGTTGTTTGTTTTTATTATTTCAACTCTGAAAGACTGGTTATTATTTTATGAGATGAGGACTGGATTTTTCCGCTTGGATCAAAGAGTACAGTTTCCCATCCTCGATTTTTTGCTGCATCTAAGTTCTCTAAGATGTCGTCGCAAAAAATAATTTTGGTAGCCTGAGGGAATCTCTGTTCAACAGCTACGTATGCGGAGTCATGTGGTTTACCTTCAAATTCGGTCTTCTCGACCCCAATAACTTCAACAAATAAATCTAGGAGATTAATGTGATGAAGAACTTTTTCTGCGTATGCAGAGGGGTTGTTTGTAAGAACAACCTTAGTTGAGGTAATCGAATCAAGCGCGACTCTGCTTTCGATATTCGGAACAATTCGAGAGCACGTGGTGAAATCTATGCGTAAGAATGTTTCTGAAACTAAGGTTTCAAATTCAACCTTATATTCTCGCATTAACGCAACCACACTGCTTCTTGTATTCCATTTTCCTTTTAATAGATTTAAGAAGTACTTAGGGTCTAAGCCTTTGAGGTCGTATGTTTGCTTAACAAACTCAAAAACAATCTGACCAAACTGAGCATGCGCTTCACCGTCTTCGTACAATGTTCCATCGTTATCAAATACCCATACATGCATGACATCTCTCCAGTGAACAAGATTTCTGTCTTGAATAAGACAACATATTCATAAATAAAGCAATTTTGGAGCAGAATGTAATTTTCTTGACACTGAAAGTAAACGACCGTACCCTTGTCGATACGGTATATATATTTTGGGTTCGCCCTTAGCAGAGAGGCACGGTGCCTGTCTTATAAGGGCGGGGTTGTCAAAACGACAAAAGGCTCGCGTGTTCTTTTTCAGTAAAGAATGTGCGAGTATTTTTTCTTTCAGAAGAAAATGGAGAATGGCCAATGAAGATTAGGTCAGATGGAAAAATCCGACCACTCGGAGAACTGAGTGACTTCGTGGTTGAAAAACTTCCACAAGCTCTCGAACAAAAGAGTGGACGCTGGCTTACAAAGCGCATTCACCAGTTGGTGTATGCGTCTCAAGTGAACCACACGTGGCACATTCTTGAAGCCACCTACAGAAATCCTTTGGATGATGACTTGAAGCGATGGCGAAGAATTGCCACGCTTGATTTGAAGATGCTGGAGTCAGCTCTGGTTCATTCAAACGGCATTCGTACGTGGGAGCACGTAGAGCTTATTAACGCCATGATTCAAGATGGCGAGGCTCCCGTACTTACCTACGAAGACGTGGTTTTGCTCAATCCTCCATCAGATATGCGCTTGTTTACGCGTGGTGAGATTGGGGTGAGTGAAAGAGCGTTTTACGAGGCACACTGTGCCATTGAACAAAAACTAACCATTGTGATTGCAAGTGTTGAGGCACTGATGCAGTCGCTGGAAGGCAAGGAGACAGGACAAGAGATCCTTGAACCTGTTCAGTTGAAAGAAATACTCAAGTGGATTGTCGAATCGTTCGAGTCTACTGGGTTAAAAAATATGCCCCTCAGGCCAATACGGCACTTTGATGATGGCTTCAGGCAATATTTTATGAGCAACAATCGGCGTCGCATGCGCGGACCGAGTGGTGCCTTCTCAGGACAGATGCCTACGCTCGAGATTCTCTTTAGAGGGGATTCACCCTCTAAAGATTCTCAGTTGTACGTACGAAACTGCTCGATGTATTTCCCTCGAATGCACTGGAAACAGTTACAAAAAACTGTCGACGACGCAAACAAGGGACGTACCCTCGAGAACCTTATTGCCACGTCATCACACGACACCACACAAGCCAAAGAATACGTAAAGCTCTTGGCGTGGTTCTTCTACGCTTTTCGTCTGACGCATCTGAACACGCTTGGTAGACAAGCTCCAGATGTACTGAGACTGAACGCGGATGGAACTGGTGGTGTTGAAAACGTCAACAATTTTCTCCGCGGAAGGCTTGGTCCAGAACCAGAGAACATGTGGTGACACGAAGAGGAGACGTCATGCGTCTCCTCTTTTTCTTTTACTTGACGAACCATCACTGTCTTGATATGTTTTTTCTCAGGTAACGTCCATGACTTTGGTCCCGCGCAAGCGGGATTGGGCCAGAGTCGCCCCATGAGATGACGAGTGTCAACTCTCTATCTCACGGGGCAGGATGATTTTTGCGTAAGTGAAAATCCGGCATCCTCCGTAACCATGGGATATCCAGTGTCGGCTCGAAAGAGCGTCTGAGCTGGTGAGACACTCACTCGTTTGAGTAAAGTAAGGTGGCACCGCGGAGACCCGCCCTTACAAAATAAGCCTTGGCGCTTGTTTTGTTAGGGCGGGTTTTTATGTTAAAACCTGCAAAGTTCTTTACGATTGAATACAAGGAGTAGTACATGACTGGTATAGAGGATTTCAAGTCGAGGTTTAATTTTTCGACTGAAAAAGCGTTCTTCCTTGGCGTTGAACGTGAATACTTCATCACCACCCCCGATGGAGTGATTGTGCCCAAAGCATTCGACGTGCTCGAACACATTCACATGCACGGGTGGCGCGGTAAATCAGCCAGTTTGTTTGATTCTGTTCGAACAGACCCAAAAGAATTGGTTGGTTTTGAACTTTCTGCCTGTCAAATTGAAACTCGTACGAAGCCCTGCAGGCTCTCCGAATTAAAAGGATATCTGTCGTGGCAACAAAAAGAGCTTCAAGATTCAGTGAAGGCATGCGGATATCGACTCAACTCAAAAGAAGTTGCTCCCGATACCATGCCCCTTGACGTGTTTCCTGATCCTTCAGGAAGATATGCAACAGTCACGGCTGACATGCCTAAAGCTGTGTTGCTCGCGGCGTGCCAAGTGATTGGTACCCACATTCACGTGGGAATGCCCGATCACGAAACGGCACTTCGTGTCTACAACGGAGTTCTCCCACACGTACACTCGCTGTGCAAACTGGGAGATCACACCAACGGTAAACGACTTCGCATCTATCGTGTCGTCGCACCCGATTGTGACCCGAAGCCGATGGCGAGCTGGGGTGAGTACTTTGCACTTGGCACGGAGAAAGGGTTTGTTGAAGATCCGCGCTCTTGCTGGACACTGGTACGCATTTCAATTCACGGAACCATAGAATTTCGAATGTTTGGGGGAACTCATTCAGTCGAAGAGGTCATGGTTTGGGCAAAAAAATGTCACAAGCTCTGCACTGATATTGCGATGTAACCATCAAACAGGGAGTTTCTACTCCCTGTTTTTTTATTTTTTTATATATACAATGCGGAGACACCATGAATCTTTCTGAGCAAAAAGAAATATTTTCAAAACTTGAAGCTTCCACCTTTGAGGGTGTATCTGGCGTACACCATTTCCCTGGATTTGAACCAGGCCCCACGGTGACTATTTCCGTATGTACTCATGGAAACGAGCCTGCGGGTCTTGCGTCTGCACAGTTTCTTTTTTCAACTCTTGCAAACAAATCCTTGAAAAAAGGAGAGGTATTGCTGATCCTTAATAATATTGAGGCCACAAAGAGGTACCTAGAAGCAAAAACAGACGAAGAGAAACGACACTGTCGTTTTATAGACTGCAACATGAATCGTCTGCCAAACAACCTCTTTGAAGAGGAGGACGAGAAACGATACGAAATTCTACGTGCTCGTGAACTGCTTCCGCTATGGAGGCGCTCTACTGTCGCACTTGATATTCACAGTACCTCACAGGACGCTGACCCTATGCTTATTGCCATTGGAGGAGCGGCACCGCTCGCATATATACAAGGATTTCCTATTACAAAGATTATTTCTAATATCGACACAGTGATGGACACGAAGGCTGTTGTTGAGTTTTACGGAAGTGAAGAGCGTCCTGCCTCTGCGTTTGGTATTGAGTGTGGAGGACATGAACGATCCGAATCCTTTGGGCGAGCAGTAGACTGCGTGTCTTCACTGTTAGCAAACCTAGAAATGACCGATGCATCAATTTCTTCTTCATCATTTGAATACGAAGAATACGCTGTTGACTCTGCGATATTTTTTCCAAATGCCTCGTATGAGTGTGTGCAGATTTTTAAGAATTTTGAGTTTTTATCAAAAGATCAAGTGATTGCCGAAGGAGATGGAGAACCCATACGTGCGCCGTATGACTGTCACGCACTGTTTGCGCCGAGCACGAAAAAACCAACACATATAACTGAAGAGGTAATGTTTTTAACTCTTCCTGTTAAACCATACGTGCGCTAATAAAACATACATATCGAAAAAGTACACCTTGCGTGTTACTGCCTCAAGCATATAGTTTACGCGGGGTTCTTTGACGTGAAAGGAACGAAGATGCGTCTTATCGAAACTCGTGAACAGCCTCCTGCGCTTACACGCGCAGGACAGCAACAATTCTGGAACAGACAAGCCAGTACCTATGAACTTGCTCGTCTTACTGAAAACGAAGCTGAGCTTGCGCTCATTCGAAGCCTCACTGGCTTTTACATCGACGCAGGCTATCCCGTTACTGACCTTGTCACTCTTGGTGGAGCGGTCGGCAGCAGAGACCCTACGGTACTTATTGATGAGTGCTTAGTGTACGAAACACCACCGAGAACGGTCTACTTTAATGACATTTCTCCTGACATGGTACAGAGAGCTATGCCAGAACTCAGAGCGTCATATCCTGACATATCGTTTGTTCCGGTACTTGGCGCTGCGTGTGAGGCAGGGTATGAAATACCCCGCGCTCCTCGCAGAGTTGTTATTGGCGTATACAGCGCACAAGCTTTCGTTGAGCCATGCCCACATTACGGTTTAACGATGTGCGGGTTTGACGAATATATGCAAGACAGAGAACGTCTTGGATCACACTTTGAAATCAGTAGTGTGTTTTTTGACTCACGACGTGACTATGAGGCACGTCTTGCAAGCGTTCAGTTTTCAAGTTCTGCTTCAAATGCACGTATTGCACATGTAAAAAGCTTTTTGAGAGACTGTATGCAGGCAAGTGCACTTCAGCCAGGTTCGCTGGATGCACTTCGCATACTGGCATGGAATGACGAAGATGATTCGTTTTTCATCTCTCATTGGTTTTCAGAAAAAGGCATACGAAAACTGGTCGAAACAGCGTTTGGCACTGAACGTGCGAAAACACTTTCGATTATGCCGTATGGAAAAGGATTCCTCGTGTGCATTGACCCACTTGAAATGCCGCAGGGGATTGTGACGATGTTGAACAATGTGTTAGGAAACGTCCTACCAGAAGAGTGGCAAGGAACACTCAAAGCAATGGCCGACCTGTCACAATAAAAAATAAACCCGTTTGCATATGCAAACGGGTTTTTGTATTAGTAGACGACGACGCCCATTTTGTCTTGTACGACATCCAGGGTTTCGCGAAAGATTGCACGAGCACGTTTACCGCCCTCATGTAACACTTCACGAACGTACTCGTCCTTGTCAGCAAGCTCACGTCTCTTTTCTTGAAACGGTTCAAGAATTAAGGCAAGGCTGTCAACAAGTTTGTTTTTGCACGCGACACAGGAAATCGTGCCTGCCTCGCACTGTTTTCCAATGGTCCTTGTCGTGCGTTCACCTGCAGTTGCAAGCAAGTGCACGGGGTACACAGAAGGACAGAGTTCTGGGGTTCCTGGATCTGTCGCACGAACGCGTGCAGGGTCAGTCACTCCACGAGTACGATACGCTGTTCGAATGTCCTCGATTGGACTGTTGATGTCGATAGCGTTACCGTCAGATTTTCCCATCTTGGCGCCGTCGAGTCCCGGGACCTTCACCAACTCGTGATAGGTTTTCGGGACTACAAACGTTTGACCAAAACGCTCATTGAATCGAACCGCCAAGTCGCGAGCGAGCTCGACGTTTGGCACTTGATCTTCACCCACAGGCACTAAGTTTGCTTGCGGACCGAGAATGTCTGCCGCCATCAGAACAGGGTAGGTAACCAGTCCCAGATTTACGTTGTCTGGGTGTTTACGAACCATTTCCTTGAACGTCGGCGTTCTCTGCAGGTGTCCAAGTGGCTGAATCATCGAGAGCAAGAGCGATAGTTCAGAAATTTCCGGAACACTCGATTGCGCGTAGATGATTGACCGCTCAGGATCAAGACCCGCAGCCAGATAGTCCTTGATAATTTCGGGAACATTTCCCCGAAGGGCTTCTGGATCTTCAAGAGTGGTAAGCGTGTGGAGATTGGCCACAAAGTACATGAGCCGATTCTCCGACTTTTGGAAATCAACGAAATGCCGTACGGCTCCCATCAAGTTTCCAAAGTGCAGACGTCCAGTTGCCCGAATGCCTGACAGCACGGTATACGCTAGTGTCATTGGGTGCCTCCTTTAGAAGAACTAACTACCCGAGACCACAATACGTATCTTTATTTATCAAGTCAATCGTGCTTAAAAACGCTAGGTATCAGCTATACCCCGTAGGACAAATCTCGAGGACAGATACTTTGTCGTGTCAGTTCTTTCGCAATATAAAATAAACTTGCCTTGAAACTCTCTCCTAGTTTAAGGCTTGTCCTACGGGGTATACTATAGAGGTATCCATGGCAATAATTGACGATATCCGCCAAGAGCGGATGAAAAAACTTGAGCTTCTCAAGGAAGCGGGGATGGATCCCTATCCGATTGAAACAAACCGTACTCATGACGGGAAGTCATTTCTTGCATCCTTTTCGGAACTTGAATCGTCAGGTGAAAAAGTAACACTCGCGGGACGTGTCATGTCACTGCGTGCGCAGGGCGGAATTATCTTTGCTGACATTTTTGACGGAACAGAGCGGGTACAAACACTCATTAAAAAAGATGACGTGGGAGATGTGGTTTTTTCTCTTTTTACAAACACCGTGGATGCAAGCGACTTCATTGAGGTGACTGGTCGCGCGTTTACCACAAAGCGAGAGGTTCCGTCCTTGTCTGCGCTTTCATGGCGCATGCTTGCAAAAAGTTTACGGCCGGTACCCGATGAATGGTTTGGTCTTAAAGATGATGACGAGAGATATCGTAGACGATACCTTGATATTCTTCTTAATCCTGCCGTTGCAAACCTTGTTCGAAAACGTTCAATCTTTTGGAATACTATTCGTAGCTTCATGCTTGAACGAAATTTTGTTGAGGTTGAAACTCCCGTACTTGAAAACACCACGGGAGGCGCTGACGCACGACCATTTGTCACTCATCATAACGCGCTTGATATTGATGTGTATCTTCGCATTTCTGCGGGTGAGCTTTGGCAGAAAAAACTCCTCGTGGGAGGACTTCCATCTGTGTTTGAAATTGGAAGAATATTTCGCAACGAAGGTATGTCACGTGAACATTTGCAGGATTATACGCAATTTGAGTTTTACACCGCGTACAGTGACTACACTAAAGGCATGGAGATGATACAAGAAATGTATCGAGCTATTGCAAAAAATACCTTTGGTACCACAACCTTTTCGATAGGGGAACACACCGTGGACTTGAATGCCGAGTGGAAAGTATATGATTTTTGTAGCGTTTTGAAAGAACACTATGACATTGACCCTCTTCACACTTCGATAGCAGAAGTTGAAAAAGCTCTCCAAAAGGCTGATGTGGTATACGAAAAGGAGACTTTAAACATTGAGCGCGGTGTGGATTTGCTTTGGAAAAAAGTTCGAAAGACCATCAGTGGTCCAGCATTTTTGATTGGCGTACCCGTGTATCTTGAACCACTTGCAAAACGCTCACCAAAAAACCCTGACGTGGTTGAGCGATTTCAAGTACTTCTTGCCGGAAGCGAGATGGGCAAAGGCTTTAGCGAACTGAATGACCCAACAGACCAGCGTGAGCGATTTCTACGCCAGCAGGCATTACGTGACGCAGGAGACGAAGAAGCGCAAATGGCCGACATGGAGTATGTTGAAGCACTTGAATACGGCATGCCTCCTGCGTTTGGGTTTGGACTGTCGGAGCGTTTGTTTAGTTTCTTAGCGGGAGTAGATGTGCGCGAAGGACAGATTTTCCCACTCATGCGCCCTAAATAATATGGACAACTCAAAACTTATTATTGAACTAAAGGACCGTAGACTTGTTGAACACACCTCTGCACCTCTTGAAAAGATACTGAGCGAGAAACGCACGGTATATCTTGGCGTTGATCCATCCTCTGACTCCATGCAAGCAGGGAACTTGGTGGTGGTCCTTTTAATGAAACGTCTCGCTGATGCTGGACATAACATCATGTTACTTGTTGGTGGGGGTACTGGCATGATTGGGGACCCACGCGAAAGCGGGGAGCGTTCACTCTCTGACGTAAAGGTTATTGCAAAGAATAAAAAAGCTATTCGTGCGCAGATGCAAAAAATAATCGGAAAGAAGGTAACAGTTGTCGACAATGCTGATTGGCTTTTGAAAATTAAACTTGTTGATTTTCTTCGCGATATTGGCAAACACTTCACGGTAAACGAGCTCACGAAACGTGACATCATCAAACGTCGTCTTGAAACACCAAACGAAAGCATCTCCTACACTGAGTTTGCCTACTCGCTCTTACAGGGCTATGACTTTCTCACACTTTTTCAAAAATACCGCTGTGACTTACAGATAGGCGCGACTGACCAGTGGACAAATATTCTCTCTGGCGTTGAGCTTATCCGTCGAAAACTGGGTAAAGAAGCATTCGCACTCACGTGTCCTTTGGTCACCGACGCTTCTGGGAAGAAGTTTGGAAAGAGTGAAGGCAATGCGATATGGCTTGATGCAAAAAAGACTTCTCCATTTGATTTTTATCAATTTTGGATAAACCAGCCCGACGAGAAAGTGGAGCAGTACTTAAAGATGTACACGTTCTTATCACTTGATGAGATAGGAGCACTAATGGAACTACATAAACGAAATCCAGCCGTGCGCCAAGCGCAAAAAACCCTCGCTCGTGAAGTAACCATGCTCGTACACGGAAAACCTAGTACGGAGGAGGTGGAGCGCAAAACACAGATTCAGTTTGGAGGCGTCAAACTTGGTCAACTATCTGCTGAGGATCTTTCTGCGTTTAAAACAATCACTCTGAACCCACAAATTCAATCCAGTATTCTCTCCGCCACATCAGAGGGATTCGCGATTTCAAAATCAGAAGCACGAAGACTTATGGAAGGAGGAGGTATAAAGATTAACGATGAAGTGGTAAAAACTGACCGCCCTATTACAGACTTTGACTTCAAAGGACAAGTAGTGATGATTCAAAAAGGTAAGACCGCAAAGATTATCATTAAGAAATAGTTTGACTGGAAAACAAGCGATTTCGTTGGTATAATCGCCGTATTGCGTCGGTGGTAGAGTGGTCAATTACAACAGGCTGTAAACCTGTCGGCTTCGGCCTACGGAGGTTCGAATCCTCCCCGGCGCACCATGAAAACAGTTGGAGTTATCGGCGGATTGGGGCCCGAAACAACATCAGAGTTCTACTTGGATGTTATTTTTTCGTGCCATACACAGAACAAAATTCAACGACCTCATGTACTTATTGCAAGTGTTCCTTTGCCATACCAGATTGAAGAAGATTTAATCACAAAGAACGAGGGGCTGAGCGGTATATTCCATTCCTTATAACAGAAGCACAGCGTCTAGAGAAAGCAGGAGCTAATTTCATCGTTATGCCCTGCAACTCACTCCACGTCTTTATTGAAGACATTCGTTCATCAGTAAACATTCCTGTACTAAGTATCATTGAAGAAACTGTTGCATTCATGAAGAAAAATGGGTTTAGAAAAGTTGGTATTGTTTCAACTTCTGCAACCATTGAAAACAAACTCTACGAAATAGCGTTTGAAAAAGAGGGGATTGCATATGTAACACCTGATGCGCTTGAGCAAGCAAAGATGGGTAAATTCATTCATAACCTTGTTATGGGACAGCAGAAAAATACCGACCGAGATGAGCTTATTTCGATAATTGGAAACTTTGAAGGAAAGAATGTTGACTGTGTTGCTCTTGCGTGTACCGACCTCCAACTCCTTATTCCCACCCATCCAAAGCTTAAAATATTCGATACGATGAAAATCCTTGCAGACGCCACTGTAGAACACATTCTGGTATAGTTACTCTATGAGCAAACCAACCCTTCTTACAGGACTACAACCGTCAGGGGATTTGCATATTGGCAACTATTTTGGAGCACTCAAACCATTCGTGGATGAGTACGAAAAGTATGAGAGCTTTTTGATGGTTGCCGACTATCACTCACTCACCTCACTCAAAGATGCTGGTGCTTTGCGCAAAAATACTCTGAACGTCGTGCGCGACTATATGGCAGTTGGTGTGGACCCTGAGAAAGCGGTTATTTTTAAACAATCTGAAGTTCCTGCACACACAGAAATGGCGTGGGTGTTTGACTGTTTGGTTACTGTTCCATTTCTCATGCAGGCACATGCGTACAAAGATAAAATTGCAAAAGGACTTGAGGCGAACGCGGGGCTTTTTACGTACCCCATGCTCATGGCGGCTGACATTCTTTTATATGACACAGACGTGGTGCCCGTAGGTGAAGATCAGCGTCAGCATTTGGAATATGCGCGCGAAGCAGCGGTTAAATTTAATAATGCATATGGGGAAGTGTTTAGAGAGCCAAAAGAGATGATTTTGAAAAGTGTTGGCGTCGTTCTTGGTACTGATGGTAAAAAAATGAGTAAGAGTTATGGAAACACTATTCCTCTCTTTGGTTCAAAAGATGAAATTCAAAAAGCCGTAATGGGAATTGTGACGGACTCCTCCGGTGACGTACCTCAAAACGTGTACGCGATACACCTCCTTTTTAAAACTGAAACTGAACTTGCATCTTTGTATGAAGAAAAGAAAGGGAAGTACAAAGATCTCAAAGATGCTCTTGCGCAGGATATTGAAGCATTCATTGCGCCCATGCGTGAAAAACACGCAAGCATTACAGATGCTGACGTACTAGAGGTGCTAAAAAATGCAGGAGAGAAGGCGCGGGCAAAGACAGAAGAGAAAATGAAAATTGTTCGAAAAGCAGTTGGTGTTGCGTAACTTTACAGAGAGTGGTGCTGTAGTATATTCAACCAAGACGGTTATCAAACCGCGAAGGAGGTTGACATGCCAAAAACGATTATGTTGATGGGGCGAAAGCCTTTTCAGCTTGGAGAACACGAACTGCGTGAACTCCAAAGTAAGTACGGCAAGGACGTGCAGTTTGTTTCCTCAAACGCATGCACTTCAGAAGAACATCTAGCTGAGTGTACCCGCGTCAAACCTGATGTGGTACTTCTTCCTTCTGACGAACCGTATTTTGCAGATGCGGTCCGAGAAGGAGTTCAACATATTGTGTATGCAAGTGGTCGAAAAGGGCGCTGGGGACTCTATGTGATTTGGAATCTCGTTCGATATCCATTTCGCTCTTTCTTCAGAACCTTTCCCGTTGAACTCGCATACTTCAACGACCGTCCACGATAAGAAGAACGCCCGCGCAAAATGAGCGCGGGCGTGTTATTTTATACACATTATGGATAGGGTACTTATTGGCGAGCTAGGCTCGCACGTGGGCGAGACCGTCTCAATTTATGGGTCGGTAGACGTACGTCGGGACCAGGGAAAGATGGTGTTTTTCGATTTTCGTGACCGCACGGGCGTCGTGCAAGGCGTGACACTTCCACAAAGCGGAGCTATTGAAATTGCAAAGACAGTCACCATCGAATCAACGGTGTGCATCACCGGCACCGTGAATAAACGTCCTGAGAAAAACGTCCAAGCAGATAAGCAAAACGGCGATATCGAACTTGAAGTAAAAGAAATTTTCATTCTTGGCGGAGCGGAGACACTACCGTTTGAGCACGATACCGAGCTCAACCTTGATACGTATCTCGACCATCTTCCACTGACACTTCGCACCAAGCGAGCGCGAGCCATTTTCAAAGTACAGTCAGAAATTCTAAAAGCGTATCGTACGTTTCTAAACAGCGAAGGCTTTACCGAATTCCAAGCACCAAAACTTATTGGGGACGATGCTGAGGGAAGTGGTGAGGTGTTTGAAGTACCGTATTTCAATAACAAAACCGCGCACCTCGCAACCTCTCCTCAGTTGTACAAACAAATAATGGTAGGCGTACACGAGCGCGTCTTTTGTTCTGGCATCGTCTTTCGTGCAGAAAAGCACTCAACAACAAGACACCTCAACGAATACACCTCACTCGATATGGAGATGGGATATATCACCGACCATCATGACTTGATGACACTCGAAACAAGACTACTGAGCGCAATTACAAAACATCTTAAAGAGAATTGTGCATCTGAGTTTGCTTTGCTTTCTGCAGAGATTCCAAACGTTCCAGAAAAAATTCCTACGATGAAACTGCGTGAAGCACAGCAACTCATTCTCAAGGAAACAGGAAAAGACAAGACAAACGAACCTGACCTTGAGCCAGAAGATGAGCGATGGCTCTGTGAGTGGGCAAAGAAAGAACATGATTCTGACTTTGTGTTTGTAACGCACTATCCTGTACCAAAACGTCCCATGTACACCATGGAAGACGAAAACGACAAAGGATTCACTAAGAGTTTTGACCTTTTGTTTAGAGGTGTAGAAATAACCACTGGAGGACAACGCCGTCATGACTACCAAAACCTCATCGACGGAATAAAGATTAAGGGACTTAATCCCGATCAGTTTTCTTACTACCTTATAGCGTTCAAATACGGCATGCCTCCACACGGCGGATGGGGAATGGGACTTGAACGTCTGACTGCAAAGTTTCTTGGTCTTGCAAACGTAAAAGAAGCGACTCTTTTCCCGCGCGACATCAATCGTATTGATACTCGCCTGACCGAAGGGTAATTATGGAACCAAACATCCTGAACAGTCGTCAGTCAGGATATACGATTAAAACCCCCGCATTTGAGGGTCCATTTGCACTTCTCCTTGACTTGATAGAGAAGCGCCAGCTCTTGGTAAATGATCTTTCACTTTCTCAAGTGACTGACGATTTTATTACACACGTGCGAAGTCAGGCAGAGTTTCCCATTGAGGACGCGGCAGATTTTATACAAGTAGCAGCCACACTCCTCTTGGTGAAATCAAAGTCACTCATCCCTGACCTTGAGCTTTCGGGAGACGAGGAAGAAGATATTGATGATTTGAAGCGACGACTGCTTGCGTATGAAAAAGCACGAGAAGCCTCTCGTGAACTTTCTCGTATTTTTGGTCGTTCAATACTCATTAGTGCAGGGGAGCGAGCACCCGATGTTGTTTTTTCTCCAAGTAAAGATTTGACTTCAGACAATCTTGCTCTTGCTTTGCGGACGGTTCTGCTCACGCTTGAAAAAGAAGAAAGACTCCCTGAAGCTCGCGTGCGCCCCATGATTACTATTGAAGAAATGATGGACCGTTTAATGACTCGCGTACAAAAGGCGCTTACCATGTCATTTAAGGATTTTTCAATAGACGCCAAAGAAAAGGTTGAGGTTATTGTTTCATTTCTTGCGCTCTTAGAACTCGTGAAGCAGGGAGCCGTGGAGGTACTTCAGCACGAAACCTATGGTGATATTCGCATCACCAACACCTCTGCCGAAACTCCGACCTACGGGTAGCGCGAGTGTCATCCCCACGAGAACACCTTTTCGCATTCCCCTTGAGAGGGTATTGTGTAAGGAATGCAACTTACCCCTCCAGCAATGCTCGAGGCGCTTCTTTTTGCGTCTGGCGCACCACTGTCAAAAAAACGTCTTGCAAACTTGCTCGGTGTTTCAACTGATATGCTCGCTCGGGCACTTGAAGCACTGACCGTGAGCCTTGAAGGTCGCGGGCTTGCTGTTGTAGAAACGCAAACCGAAGTGGAGCTACGAACTGCGCCAGGTGCTTCCGAGCTGGTACTCAAACTTCGAGAGAATGAGCTGTCACGTGATCTTGGTAAGGCGGGTCTTGAAACCCTTGCTATTGTTCTCTATCGCGGAAGTGCAACGCGCGGAGAAATAGATTGGGTGCGTGGTGTAAACTCCTCACAAACTCTGCGTTCACTTCTTTTGCGAGGACTCGTGGAGAAAACAGAAGACCAAACGGACAAACGTCGCGTTCGTTATATTCCAACCGTGGACGCACTTGGTCACTTAGGAGTACGTACGCGTGAGGAGTTGCCAGAGTATGCAGAGTTTAATACATCCCTTAAAGACCGCGAAGCGAGTGTGGTTGAAACACAAGAGATATGAGTGAGCACGATTGGAAAACACAGGTAAATCAAACCAAAAAGAAAAACGACTATATAAAAGTAGCTGCGGGTGTTGCGTGTTTTGCACTTGCCGCGCTTCTTCTTGTAGCGTACGCTCCTCGTTTTTTCACAAAAGCTCCTGAAGAGGTAGTGGTCACTCCAAAACCAAATGCATATGAGGAGGTACGAATTTCAGCGAAATCTGCAATTGTGTATGATCTTGTCACGGGCGAAGTACTTTTTGCACATAATGCAGAATCACAACTGCCTCTCGCCTCCCTTACCAAACTCATTACTGTTTACGCATCTGCGGAAGTTCTTGATGGTCAAGTGGTTTCAATTACCGAACACTCTTTGACTCCTGAAGGGGATACAGGCTTTACTGCAGGTCAAACCTTTTCTTTTTCTGAGCTTGCAAAGCTCGCCATGGTTGGTAGTTCAAATGACGCAGCACAAGCCATTGCCGATTCCGCTTTACGAAGATCACCCCACAAGGAAACGTTGATGGCAGGAGCATTGAGTTCACTTGGCCTCACGCAAACATACGTCACCAATGGCACTGGCCTTGATCAAAACACATCCCTCTCAGGAGGATATGGTTCTGCCTATGACATTGCGGTCTTGGCAGGAGCATTTTTGCAGAGAGTTCCTGAGGTTGCTCGCGCGACCACGCTCTCATCAATTACCACGAGCTCACGAGAAGGGAAGTCATACACATTGAAAAACACCAATCCTGATGTCGTAAATATTTCTGGACTAATGCTTTCAAAAACAGGGTATACGGACCTTGCAGGAGGAAATTTGGCAATTGTGTATGACGCAGGTATTCGTCACCCTATTGCCATTGTCGTACTGGGCTCCACAAAAGATGACCGTTTCTTGGATGTATACAATCTTGTTCGCGCTACAGGTAAGTACTTTAGTGCTTCACAACTACCATGATGCTTCTTGATGCTGGTCGAGTGCTTATCCCGTTTGTCATTGCTTTTGCTACTGGTATCGCGCTTGCACCGATACTCACGCACTACCTCTACAAACATAAGGTATGGAAAAAGAAAGGAGGAAAGACTGCAATGGATGGCACCACCGCAGTTGAATTTAATAAATTACATGGCGAGCGAGAGTCACGCACACCGCGCATGGGTGGCATTTTGATATGGGCATCAGTACTTATTACCGCCAGTGGACTCATGTTTTTCGCAGAATTGTTTAATGGTGTTTTTTCAGAGCTTGATTTCGTGAATCGAGGTCAAACGTGGATTCCGCTTTTTGCGTTCTTATTTGGCGCCTTACTTGGACTTTTCAACGATATTCGCGACGTAACCACGCCAGACGCGCGTGGTATTTCGCTCCCTGTTCGACTCAGTCTTATTGCCGTTGCTTCTTTAGGAGTTGCGTGGTGGTTTTACGAAAAACTAGACGTATCTTCAATTGGCATTCCTCTTGCAGGTCCTCTTGAACTTGGCATCTTCTTTATTCCGTTTTTTGTACTCGTGACACTCGCCATATATGCGAGCGGAACCATCGATGGTATTGACGGGTTGGCAGGTGGCGTGTTCGGTATTATTTTTATGACGTATGCAGGAATTGCTTTTGCACAAGAACAAATTGCGCTCTCTGCCTTTGCCGCAACTGTATCAGGAGGTATCTTCGCGTTTTTGTGGTTTAACGTTCCTCCCGCTCGTTTTTGGATGACTGAAACAGGAAGTATGGCACTCACGCTTGCGCTTGTGGTGACCGCATTTTCCGCAGACGTGCTTGGAGAGGGGGTGGGCGTATTCGTGCTTCCTATTATTGCGCTTCCACTAACAGTGACCGTACTCACTACGCTCGTACAGATATTTTGGAAAAAAGTATTCAAGAAAAAACTCTTTCGCGTTGCTCCCATTCACCATCATTTTGAAGCGCTTGGTTGGCCATCCTACAAGGTCGTCATGCGGTATTGGATTATCACGATTATTGCGGGTGTGTTTGGTATTGCTATTGCACTTATGAAATAACGATATGAAAGTCGCTTCCTCTGATCGTGTATTTCTTACCATCGTGGGAATTCTGGTCGTAGGGGGGCTTTTTGTGTTTGCCTCTGCCTCGCTTGGACTCTTAGCTCGCGTTGACGCTGCTCCTGAGCGTCTTGCGCTCACCCAGCTCGCGCTTGGACTTATTCCAGGGGTGTTGGCACTTTTTTTCATTCGCAAACTACCAGCGTCTTACCTTGTGCGTGTTTCTCCCTATCTGTATGCACTCACACTCATCGCAACTCTTTTGGTATTTACACCACTTGGAGAAACCTTTAATGGAGCTACACGCTGGATAAATATCGGGTTCACGACCATTCAGCCGTCTGAATTTTTAAAAATTGCTGTTGTACTCATGCTTGCGTGGATTCTTTCACGCGCAAAAGGTCAGTTCATTGAAATGAAGAAAGGGTTGTTCCCGTTTCTTGTCGTGCTTGGTATCCCTTGCACCATACTTATCGCACAACCTAACACATCAACCGTTATCGTCCTTGGTATTACGGGAGTAATTATGTACTTTGTTGCGGGCGCACCGTGGCGAGACTTGTTCATACTCACCACGGTGGCACTCGTGCTCTTTGGTGCTCTGGTGATGATGCGTCCGTATGTTCTTGAACGCGTTCAAACATTCATCGACCCGAGTCGCGACCCCTTGTCATCGGGATACCAAGTGCAACAATCGCTCATTGCTATTGGTTCAGGTGAAGTGATAGGACGCGGGTTTGGTCAAAGTGTTCAAAAATTTAACTACCTACCAGAACCAGTGGGGGACTCTATTTTTGCAGTGTATGGCGAGGAGTTTGGATTTGCGGGAACGCTTATTATGGTGCTTTTGTTTACCGCTTTTGCGGCGCGGGGCCTTGCGATAGCGGGAGAAGCATCAAGCTTGTTTGGCTCGTTGGTTGCCACAGGTTTTACTTCGATGATAACCATGTCCGCCTTTTTAAACATGGGAGCGATGCTTTCAATATTTCCCCTGACAGGACTTCCTCTTCCGTTTATTTCTCACGGAGGCACTGCTCTTTTCTCAGCACTTGTTGCCGTAGGTATTATTTTGAATGTTTCAGCACACCGAAAAACACACAAATGATGAGTGCTATAATCAACAAAACATGAAAGTCGTATTTGCAGGAGGGGGAACTGGTGGACATTTTTATCCTATTATCGCCGTTGCGGAGAGTTTGCGTGACATATGTCGGAAGCGTCGGCTTCTCACTCCAAAGCTGTACTATCTTGCCCCAACGGCCTTTGACCAAGAGTCTCTTTTTGAAAACGAGATTGCGTTTGTTCTGTGCCCTGCAGGGAAGTGGCGTCGGTATGTTAGTATTCAAAACTTCACAGATATATTCGTCACCCTTGCTGGTTTTATTTCAGCACTAACCTCACTCTTTCGCATCTACCCTGATGTGGTGTTTTCAAAAGGAGGGTATGCGAGCGTGCCGGTGGTGTTTGCTGCGCGCGTACTTGGTATTCCTGTATTTATTCACGAGTCTGACTCAAAGCCAGGACGCGCGAACGTTTTAGCCGCTGGGTTTGCGTATCGCATAGCAGTGACGTTTGAAAGTACTGCGGCCTTTTTCCCTGAAAAATCTCGTAGCAAAATTGCACGCACGGGTATTCCCGTCAGAAGCGCCCTCACGCATCCAGAAACCGAAGGAGCAAAACAGGAGCTTGGGCTTGATGAGAGTGTTCCTACTCTACTCATTCTTGGAGGCTCGCTTGGTGCTGAGCGTATTAATGATGTGGTCTTGTCTGCACTTCCCGAATTAGTCGAGTTTGCAAACATCATTCACCAGACAGGTAATGCAAACTTTAAAACGGTTTCTTCAACCTCAAAGTTGATGCTTGAAAAAAGTGGGTTCGCTTCTCGCTATCACGTATTTCCGTTTCTTAACACGCTTTCGATGCGAAGGTCTGCGAGTGTTGCTGACGTTATTGTTTCTCGCGCAGGCATGACGACCATTTCAGAAATTGCGCTTTGGAAAAAACCAGTCATCCTCATTCCGATTCCAGAATCTATTAGTCACGACCAACGCACCAATGCCTACGCCTATGCAAAAACAGGAGCGGGAGAGGTGTTGGAGGAAGCAAATTTGACCGCGCATATGTTGGTGGTACAGATACAGCGGCTTCTGGGAGACTCAGCACTTCGCGCAAGCATGAGTGAGAAAAGTGCAACGTTCGCAAATACAAAAGCAGGTGAGATTATTGCTGAGGAGTTGATTGCGATTGGTCTTTCACACGAGTCAGTAAACCCCATAACATAGCTATGTCCGTTGTTACTCGCATCCCTCCGTCTCCCACAGGACATCTGCACATTGGTACAGTGCGTACCGCTCTTTTTAACTTTCTCTATGCTCGCCATCACGGCGGGAAGTTTATTTTTCGAAGCGAAGACACGGACAAAGCGCGCAGTCAAAAAATGTTTGAAGATGAAATTATCGAAGGACTTGCGTGGCTTGGACTTAAACATGACGGAGAGATTGTCCGTCAAAGTGAGAGGGTTGCACGCTACAGTGAACTTTTAAAAAAGATTGTGGCAGAGGACAGCGCATACATTTCAAAAGAAGAAAGCAAAAACGAAGCAGGAAAAATAGTTGAGGTGGTTCGTCTTCGAAATGAAGGAAAGACTATTTCTTTTACGGATGAGGTGCGTGGCGTCATTACCTTTGATACAACCGAGCTTGGTGACTTTATTATTGCGCGGTCTATAGATGACGCGCTCTATCATTTTGCGGTTGTCGTTGATGACATGGATGCGGGAGTGACGCACGTCATTCGTGGTGAAGACCATATTTCAAACACGCCCAGGCAGATTCTTATTCAAGAAGCGCTTGGAGCTCCTCGTCCTGCCTACGCACACCTACCACTTATTCTTGCCAGTGATCGTTCAAAAATGTCAAAACGTCACGGCGCAGTCTCCCTCCTTGAGTATCGTGCGGAAGGATTTTTACCGAGTGCCATTTTGAACTATCTTGCACTTCTCGGATGGAGTGCAAAAGATGATCGTGAAGATTACACACTTCTTGAGCTCGTTGAAGCATTTGAACTTTCAAACGTGCACAAAGGTGGTGCTGTGTTTGATCTCGTTAAATTTAAATCAGTGAACCAACGTCATATGCGAAAGCTTTCTCCTGAAACATTTGTTTCTATGCTTGAAAATGATGCATTAAAAAATCATCCACGAGTGAACACTATTGTTCGTCTTTTACAAGAACGTGTACAGACTTTAAAAGAGGCAAAAGAAATGCTTTCAGGTGAGCTTTCTTGTCTTTTTTCTACCCCTCATCCTGACATGTCAGAGCTGACCTCCAAGGGAGACGTAGATACCACCAAAGCCCATCTGAACGCCCTTATAGGCCATATTTCTGCCCCAGGAGAGGACTTTGACCCTGAGGCAGTAAAAGATGCGCTTATGCCCTATGCAGACGGGGCGGGGAGGGCGCAGGTTCTTTGGCCCCTACGCTATGCGCTTTCGGGCACGACAAAGTCTCCAGACCCCTTTACCCTTATTTCTATCCTCGGAAAAGAAGAGAGTATTTCTCGTATTAAAACAGCACTTGCTATACTAGGAGAATGAAACGTGCATATGTTGCGCTTGTTCTTTGTGTGTCGCTTCTCGCGCCGTTATCGTTTGTACCCACAGAATCTGTACGCGCAGACACGATAGACACCATTAAAGAGCAGATTCAAAAGATAAATGAGGAGCGTGCAAAACTTGATGCGGAAATAGCAGGGTATCAAAAAGAATTGAACGCCATTGCGGGCACCAAGCAAACCCTCCAGTCAACCATTCAAACACTTGACGTGTCTCGATCTAAAACAGCAGCACAAATAAAAGCACTTCAACAAAAAATTGCAGGTGCAAATCTAAAACTCAGTCAGCTCGGATTTGAAATAAATGATAAAGAGCAATCTGTTGCTTTAAATCGTGAAGCTATTGCAGCGTCTCTTCGAACCATAGAGAGTGCTGATGACACTCTGCTACTCGAGTATATGCTCGGCGCTGAAAGTTTGACTGATGCATGGACTGCGGTTGATAATCTTGCAAGTTTGAACTCTTCTCTCCGCTTACACACCAACGCACTTCTTGAAATTAAAGAAGTACTTGCAGACCAACAGAAGTCAGTCACGTCTACAAAAAATGAGCTTTCTTCAGCCACGGTGGATTTGGAAAGTCAGAAAAAAGCACTCGATATTAATCGACAAGGCAAACAACAACTACTTTCGCAAACCCAAGCACAAGAAAGTTCCTACCAAGCACTACTCGCCGACCGTGTACAAAAACAAAAAGAATTTGATGCACTTCTCTTTAAATTCGAAGCGGCGCTCCAACTCGCACTCGATCCCTCAAGTATCCCAACGGCGCAAACAGGAGTGCTTGCGTATCCTGTTGAATCAATATTTGTAACGCAATACTTTGGAAAAACAGTGGATGCAAAACGTCTGTACACATCAGGCACTCACGGAGGCGTAGACTTCCGTGCGCCTATCGGTACTCCAATCAAATCAGCACTTGCGGGCACGGTGAGTGAAATTGAAGCAACAAAAATAAAAGATGGATGTCAGTATGGAAAATTTGTTCTGATAAAACACGCAAACGGTCTTTCAACTATTTACGGACACCTCTCACAGGTAAGTGTGAATGACGGCAACAGCGTGACCACTGGTCAAACTATTGGCTACAGTGGTAACACGGGGTATTCAACGGGTCCGCACCTTCACTTTGGTGTGTACGCAACGCAGGGAATTAAGGTAGTGACCGCAGATCAGCTTGGCTCCACCTACTGTGCAGGTATCAAGACGGTTGCTGCAAACCCTGACGCATATCTCGACCCGATGGAATATCTCTAAAAATTATTGTTTTTTGTCGCGAGCTCTCCAGAGCACTCGACAGGCGAGTGTTCGATACGGCGACCACTTCTCTGCAATTTTTTCGAGCTTTTCACGGGATACCGTGCGGGGAAGTTTGTACAGCGTTTCCATTGAGCGCATCAGTCCCAAGTCACGCGACGAGAAAATATCAGGATGTTCTAGTGCAAACATAAGAAACATTTCACAGGTCCATGGTCCAATGCCCCAAATTTTGGTGAGTATCTCTTGGGCCTCCTGAGGAGTTTTATTTTTTAGCGACAATAATGTTAGACCACCCTGTACTGCTTTTGAAAGTTCTTTGAGTGTTTTTACTTTTGCACCTGAAAGTCCTGCTGTGCGCAAGCGGGGAACTGAGGTCTTTAAAATACATTCAGGTGTGACTCTCCCACCACATATCTTTTCTACACGCGCCCAGATAACGTCCGCTGCTTTTACCGCTAGTTGTTGGGACACAACTGATTCTGCGAGGGCAGTGAAAAGTTGTTGGTTGGTTCGGAGTGGTTTACGAAAAACCAAATCTTTTTTGTGTCGCTTTAGTGTTTCGTACATCACGCTGTCCACTTTTTTAAAATGCCTCCGTGCCTGCATAGTATCCATATATTCATTATACCCAAGCGCTCAATTTTGACCTTTTGCGACCTTTTTGTCGGAGTATAATTGAAAGCAATGGTTCACCTTATTATCTGGATTATTGTCGCAATCTTGGCGCTTTCTTTTTTTGGCATTTCACTGCGCTCAGTTGTGGAGTCTCCCGCAAGCCAAGACAACTTTACCTATTTCTTTACATTAGTTGAGCAAGGATGGAACTATATCGTTGACTGGTTTGAGTCAGTTAAAGACTTGATTATCTGGTGGAAATAAAAATAACCGCCCCGATATGCTCGGGGCGGTTTTAATTACGCGTTTTCGTTACGCTTGAGCTTCAACGACAATGGTCGCAGTCGGGCAAAACTTGTCATGGAACGCTTGTAACCACGCACCGATGACAGGCGTCGCACGAACTTCTGCACCAGCTGTCTTTTCCGTTTTTTGTCTCCGCATTGCACGAATGCCATCGCTGGCTGATTCGAAAAACTTGCTGAGGATAAACATAAACAGAATGAGTCCAGCGAAGCAGGCCACAATGAAAAGTAGTCCCAAGAAGGCTCCAAGCACCGCCCCGAAGAGCGAGGTTGGAACACCCAAGAAACCCATTTCTGTAAGCATCATCATTCCAAGACCACCAAACAAAGAGAAGGCGAGAGCTCCCATTCCAATCGGGAACAGAATATATCGCGCAACCCAAGACGGGAAGACCAGGAACGGTCCCCACAACAACACCATGCGAACAATGGGGCAGATGTTGATCTGCGCTCCATTTTCACGTGTCGCATCATGTTCTTTGAATGCCTTGGCTTGATTCCGATCAATTGCGTGCTGCCGTCGCTTGAACCACCGATAGGTTTTTATCAGCCGGTTATCTGAAGAGAGCTTCATGACTTATTACTCCTCTCATTAGCTCCACTTCAAACTATATATAAAATATTAGAACTGTCAACTATTCCCTGCGAGATAAAAAACCGCACACTTATTCATGTATTTTATAAAATCTCGGTGGTGCGAGATTGAAGAGGGGAGTATCGAGGAGTATACCCCGTAGGACAAGTCTCTAGGAACACTCTTTTTGCTTCAATCATTTGTTCCATTGTTTAAAATACACTCATACAAAATCATTACCTTGGTTAAGGTTTGTCCTACAGGGTATACTGCCCTCATGGACTGGAATCTCTTCCCTAAAACACTCTGTGAGAAGCTCCATGTGAGCTTTAACCGCGCCTTCTTTTTATTTGGATTTACAAGCGGTAATCAAAACCAAGCGTACTTAATTACCCCACAAGTTGCTAAAGGACTCGTGCACGCTCTAAAAGTTAAAGTTACGGAGTACGAAAAGAAATATGGTGAGATAGATATGCGAGGTGTACAAGCAGGCATTGAGTCACCAATACAGCTTCAGTAAGAGGAAACCACCAGTTGCACTGGTGGTTTTGCGTTATTTTCTTTGGTAGTTGGGAAATGGATGCTTCGGATGCAGTTTCAGGTCTGTGGTGAAGTCTTCAGCCCATTCCTGGGTGTAGTTACAGCCAGACACAGGGCAACGCCAGCCAGACCTTTCTGCAACCAAAACGCCTCTACAGGACATACCTCCACACGTGTACTCGTGGACAAATCCAAGCTTTTGATAAACATTCAAAGCTTCAACTTGATCCGCTGTGAACGGGGCACGGACAATAGCCACGTCATTTCTCCTTATTGGTAACAAGTACCAAGGACAACATAGCACAATGATTGAAGACGGGAAGGAAGAGAATTTAACAGCCGAGCTTATCCTTTCTTCCTAGGTGTACTTCGCAAAAGATATATTGTGCGAAGTATATGTAGTTTTGCCAAGCTACCAATCAAGGGCTTTTTGATACCTTTGAGTCCCCGCCTCACCTACCCTTTCGTATACCCGCGCCAAATATTTATCAAAAGATTCCTGCTGGTCGACTTTGATTTAATTGAATTAAATGACCTCTGCTCTTCAGTGTTTTTGGTGGGGTAGCGGTGGGGCACTTTTCAGAGTTCTTTTGTAAATAGCCTAATTTTGAAACCTCACTTCCCTTTTATTCTATGTTTCTTGAATATTTGTACGTATAAATTTTCGAATAGCCAACATAACACTTAATCGATCTGCGGGGTCACTAATTGCAACCTGTCGAGCAAACATATACAACTTATCATTTGTCACCTCAAGCCATTTGCCATTTTTTGCAAGAAAATAAATTAAAGTCATAACTGCAACCCGTTTATTTCCATTTTGAAACGGATGATTCTTGACCATGAGATAAAACAAAACAGCTCCTTTTCCGACCAAGCCAGGATAAAGACTTTTCCCACCAAACTTCTGAAATGGTGTTGAGAGACAGCTTTCAAGTTTCTGCGGAAATCGGGTGACGAAATCAGGAATTGGTTCAGCGTAATTAAACATTTCCCGAGCCAAATAATGTGCCACTGTTTCTACTTGCAAGACCGATATGCGTTGTATCGTCTTTCTTATTTGCATAGCTATTCTTTTGCAAGACGTTCAAACGTATCTCTGTATTCCTTAGTTGCTCTCTTAACTACTGTTTTTATTTCTTCTCTTTGATTTTCTGTAAGCTTTGAACCTAGTATAGCCTCAAGAACCTCTCGGGTTATAGCGTAGTTCCTTCCTATTTTTTGAGCAGGAATTTGTCCACTCTGTATCTTTCTAAAGACAGCAATTCTGCTTATGTGTAAACACTTTGCCACCTCTATCGTTGAGAAATACTCTTTATTATTCTTGTCTTTCATTTCTCTAGGTTAACATAGGTTAACCTAGAGAACAACCCCCATCCTAATATACTGGTGAGTGGACTAACACTTCGCGTGCTTGACGATATAGTCGTACGCCTCATCCACCGTATCTGCGAGATGGAAAATATCCATATCTTCTTTGTTTATTGCCTTGTGTTCATCAAGAAGTTTGCTTTGAATGAATGCAAGCAGTGGTTCCCAATACTCTTTACCATAAATAACGACAGGAATTTTCTGAATCTTCTTTGTTTGAATAAGCGTAATAATTTCAAAAAATTCGTCCAGTGTACCAAACCCTCCTGGGAAGAAAATATATGCCTCTGACGCAAACGTCAGCATGGTCTTGCGTACAAAAAAGTGATTAAAGGTAGCGGTGTCGGTAAGGTACTGATTATTCGATTGATTTGCGTCCAAATGAATGTTGAGACCAACTGAGGAGCCTCCTACTTCATATGCACCCTTGTTCCCTGCCTCCATGATGCCAGTTGCGCCGCCAGTAATCACTGCAAAACCGCGCTTGGCGAGACGTCCTGCAAGCTCGGTCGCTTCAGTATAGAAATGGTCTTCAAGCCCGCGACGAGTACTTCCAAAAAATGAGACCGCAACAGAGTATTTTTGCAAAAGTTCAAACCCCTCTACAAACTCGGACATAATTTTAAATACGCGCCATGGCTCAAGCTCGCGTGGTTTACAGACAAGCGGTGCAGGCTCGACAGGCACACTCTTCTTCCCTTCCTCAAGCATTTGAGCAAGTTGTATTCCCATCTTTCTGTGTTTTCCGTTTGAAGTTACTTCGTCAGCCATGGTATGTCGTATGTTTCAAAGTCCATTATTATTTTCTTAGTATACGCTATGCGAGCTAAGACTTCTGCGTGCCAGAGCGCACCCGTGAGCGCGTTGTGCGGTTTTTGCTCCTCAGGAAGTCCGCAGTATGCGAGTACTTCCTTTGATGAGAGCGCGGAGTGATTGTTTGCAGTTGGTGGCGTGATGCCTCTCGTGCGCATATGCGTCCACACCAAGGTATGAATATCGATGGTGCGACGTGCAAATGGAAATTCTACGTGCGCTCGCGCACAGGCACTGCGTACAAAGTCAAAATCAAAGCCTACATTTTGAGCAACGAGGGTTCGGTCTCCCTCAACGGTTAGTGCCCACGCCACAAACGCTCCAACGAGCTCGGCTTCTGATTTCTTCTCAGTATCTTGTGCTTCTTCTTTTGTAAAACCATTTATCTCTAGCGCCTCACTTTCAATGTGTGCACCATCCCACGCGCGACACTCGTCATAAAACTGATTGGTGGGGTTATCAAAATCAACAGCACCAATAGCGAGAATGGAGTGTTTGTCAGGGTGCGTCCCGCTCGTCTCAACGTCTAGAACAATCATTATTCTCTAGTGTACCAAAAGAAAAGTCGTTATTATATAGACCAGTTTCACTAGCTTTAAACTAATTTCCTTTTAGTTTCTCAATTTCCTTCTCAAGATTACCTGCCTGCTTAAGATCTTTTTCCGCATCTTTGCGAATTTTTGCACCGCTATCCCCTGCCATTTCTGCTACGTATAGACCCATTGCACCATCGCTGTCCAACCGATCCATCATTTTGGTCTTTTCATCTATTTGAACATTGATCTTCTCAGCTTGTTCACGAGCCTTCTCTATTGGAGCTTTTTTATTTTTATTAAAAAATTCGAAAACCATAGGTAATTATTTATGTTGGATTATGCACTAAGTATACAGGGTCGTGTCAATAATCAATACATTCTGACCTGATAAACTTGATACATCGTTAGTCTAAATCCCTTTGCAGTTTGCGGCAGGAGTATATCCTGCACGCTCTGCATCTTCTTTTGTAGCAAACCAAATCTTATTTGCCTCCGCTATCGCTTTTCCGCCCGAGCACCATGGCAAATGGTACTTCGTTCCCTTTTTGCTCGCCACATACTGTCCTCCTGCTTGCATAACAGGCTGTGGAGCGGTCTCTGGCACTGAAACCACCGCAGATGCGGACTGTGAGGAGAGCGTGCTTGGAACACCCTCTGTAAGGGGCATTTGGGTAATAGTCACCTCCCCTTCCTTGTCTGCCTTCCCCGCCAACATGCCAAGCCCAAAGGATAAAAAACACGCCAAGATGACCACTATCGCTATAAGCACGTCTGTAGGCACCCTCGAGAGCAACCGCTTGCTAGCCCCTGTAATATGCGCTATAATCGCCATACTAAAGAAATAATAGCACTATGGCATCAACAAAAGCCGGCGGCTCAACACAAAATACACGTGACTCAAACCCGAAGTATCTCGGGGTTAAGCTTTCTGATGGTCAAAAAGCTCGCAAGGGTCAGGTTATTGTTCGCCAACGCGGAACGAAGGTAATGGCAGGTAAAAATGTCGGTGTCGGCCACGACCACACCCTTTTTGCTCTTGCTGATGGGGTAGTAACGTTTGCTACAAAGCGCAAAACAAAGTTTGATGGAAATATCGTTCGCAAGAAAATAGTTTCAGTCGTATAAAGAAAAAGACCGCCTGAGAGGGCGGTTTTTTATTTTTGGATAAGAGAAAAGACCGGGCGCATCACGCAACCCGGCCTTCTCATCGCTACCTCATCGGACAATGGCGTTCAAGAAACGCCAAAGCCTCCTCCACGTACCCCTTCTTCTCAAGAAAGAGCGCGTGGAGAAGAATCTCCTCTTCCGTCTTCGGAATCTTGGGCGGTGAAGCCACAAAACCCGTCGTGAAAGAGAAAATCCCAGTGAGGTGGGGTCGCGCAATGAGGATATTATGGGCCATGGGTTTGGCCTCCAGATACGAACGGGACCTGTTCCCGTCCTTCCGTTATCTCATGTGCGCCTCCTGCGGTTTGAGGAATGAACAAGTGTAGAACACGCGACCGTTGAAAAATGTATCAACGGTATATATATTTGTCAACCGTATTCAGATACACACAATCCCACCAGTAACAGACGATCGTCCGTTACTGGTGGGATGCAAAAAAGAAAATAAAGTTAAACAGTTACCCAAACGCAGGGTCTCTTTTTACTCTGACTCAACAACGATAGTGAATTTTCCAAAATTTTCTCCGTAAGCAACAGGTACTTCAAATGTTCCTGCTTCTTTAATAGGTTTTTCAAGACGGATAGCGTCCGCTGGAATATGCACAAGCTCGGCAAGCTCTTTTGCGTCTACTCCGTCATACAAATGACCTTTTTCGTTTACTTTTTTCTTTACGACGACACGCTCATCTGCAAGAGATTCCAAACGGTGCGCAATAAGCGACTGCGCAATAGTACGAGCTTCTTCAGCTTTCTTTGCATGAAATTCTGCCTGTTTGAGAGAAGCTCCTGTTGCAGGAACGGCAAGTTTGCGTGGGATAAGGAAGTTGATGGCGTGACCGTCCTTGACCTCCACAGCCATGTTTGCACGGCCAGTTCCTTTAATGTCTTTGAGTAATACGACTTTCATAGTTGATGCATTCTACCCTTTCTCGAACTTTTGAGCAAGATAAACGCCCAGCAATTGCCGAGCGTTTTTCACCAGTTTTCGCACTACTTATCATCGTGCCAGCGCATAGGTATGGGTGGTGAGCGAAGTGCCACAATAACAGCAATCAAGCCAGCAAGCGCGAGAACCGCCAGGAAAGCCAACTGTGTTGGGTCCATGAACATCACTCCCTGTCCAAGAATTAGGACAGGCGCACTATAACATATTTTATTTCCCTGTGAGCAAAAATTCTACTGCCCTATCAAGTTGTGGGTCTTTTTCAGCAGTCACATCCTCTGCGGTGCGTTCGACTTCAATGTCAGGAGTGAGTCCTCCATCTGAAATGGAACGACCTGCGGGTGTGAGCCACTGCGCCACCGTAATTTTAAGAGAGGCTTCCCCAACATCAACCAGTTCTTGGACTGAGCCCTTACCAAATGAGTTCGTTCCGATAAGCGTAGCTTTTTTCGTGTCTTGAAGTGCTCCTGCAACAATTTCAGAAGCAGAGGCAGAACCCTTGTCCATCAAAACAACTATTCGGGTGCCCTCAGGAATTCCTCCCGTACCACGACTTCGGTGTTCAATGTTTTCTTTGTGGCCGTCATAATCTTCAGTCACAACAATGTCACCTGAGGGGAGGAAGTGGCTTGAAATTGAAACGGCAGAAGCAAGGTATCCTCCAGGGTTTCCACGAAGGTCAATAAGGAGTTTGTGTGAACCTGTTTTTCTAAACTCAGTAAGTGCTTTAGTAAACAGTGAGCCTGAGTTTGCGGTAAAGCTGTAGAGCGAAATGGTAAAGATTCCATTTTGCGTATTATAGGTTGCTTCAATAGTTGGCACCTGAATAATGTCTCGTGTTATTGGAATTTCGATATCCTCTCCGTCTCGAAGCACATGAATGGTGACCACCGTTCCCTTCTCGCCACGAATTAAACGCACCGCTTCGTCCGTTGAGAGTCCTTTAGTGGACACTCCGTCAATGAGAATAATTTGGTCTCCCGCACGCACTCCCGCGCGCTCTGCAGGCGTGTTTTTAAGTGGTGCAATGACCGTAAGAAGAGAGTCTTTAATCCCTATCTCCATGCCTACTCCACCAAAATTTCCTGAAATATCTTCTGCAAATGTTTTTGCATCTTCTGGTTTCATAAACACGGTGTACGGGTCACCATAGCTTGCGACCATTCCTTCAATCGCGCCCCATAATTTTTCTTTTGATGAGGGAATCGTTGAGGAAGCGTGTGTTTCCACAAAACGAACTGACATCGTGTTCCATACACGCCAAAAATCATCGAGGTCTGCGCTCGCGTCTGGTGTTGGGTCAAGTCCGCTACCCAACAGAGGAACGTCAGAGAAGAAATTTTTACTTTCGGCACCTACGGAAAGTCCTCCGATAAAACCAAGGACTGCGACAATAGCAAAAAGTACCGCAAGTCGCGTTATTGAAAGTACTTTTGTACTTTTTACCCCCGTCACGTCCCCATCCATAAACAGCATTGTACCATTTAGCTCCCTCTCTACGGTATACTATTGGCAATGATAACTAGGCACCTTCGCGCGTCCTTTTCATGGATTGACCTCGAATCCCCAACGCCCGACGAACTTCATAGCACTCTTAAAGAATTTGCGGTGCACCCCGAAATCGAAGGAGAAATAATCGCACCCACTCCCTACCCTCTCGTCGCTCTTTTTCCTGGACACATATACCTTGTCCTTCACTTCCCAACCGCAAGTACAACAGGGGGCGCACGCACGCAGGAAATCGATGTCATCGTGGGTAAAAACTTCCTTATAACGGCTAGATACGAGGTCGTAGGATCTATTCAAGGACTGCATAAAGCATTTGAAGCAGAAGAGCTCGTGGGAGACAACATCACAGAGAAGGCAGAGCGTGGGTATTTGGTAGAACGCGTGCTTCGTCGACTGTACAGCACCATGAGTGAAGAAGTGGAACAAACTTCTCGCACGCTTGAACGTATTGAACGAGATATTTTTGCTGGAAAAGAGCATGCAACGGTGCAAGCTGTGTCAAACGTGGGTCGTGTTCTTCTTCGCTTTGACACTACGCTTGCGCGCCACGCAGAGCCACTCTCAGTCTTTTTGGAGACGCTCCAAAGCCCTGAGTACTTTGGGAGAAGTTTTACTCTTTCAGCAGCACATATTGAAGCAGAGCGAGCACATGTAGCAGGTCTTGTTGCTTCTTTCCGCGCGGTTGCACGTGAGCTTCGCACCACGAATGACTCACTCCTTTCTTCTTCTCAAAACAACGTTTTAAAAATATTTACAGGCATCAGCGTTATTATTCTTCCTTTGACCTTGATTGCGGGTGTTTTTGGTATGCACACAGAGCATGAGCCGATTATTGGAGAACCGCTCGACTTCTGGATTATTATCGGCATGATGGTCGTCGTCAGTATCGTACTCTTCGTCTACATGCGTTTGAAGAAGTGGATTTAGTATATGTGGCCATTTGGCAAAAAAACGTTTCCAACTATTTCCCTCACGAATACGCTCTCGGGCACAAAGGAAGTGTTTACTCCGCTCAAATCCCCTGAAGTTCGTATATATTCGTGTGGACCTACAGTCTACGGCCCACAACACATTGGGAATCTTCGCGCTGCGGTTTTTTCTGACACACTTGCACGCACACTCGCTTCCGTGGGGTACAAAGTGAAACGTGTAGTGAATATTACTGACGTAGGACACATGGTTGGAGACGGAGATTCGGGCGAAGACAAAATGAACGTGGGCGCAAAACGGGACAAGGTATCGCCTAAAGAAATCGCAGACCGTTACTCAAAGCAATATCTCGACGATATTCACTCTTTGAATATTCAAACGAAACACATTCGTTTTCCACGAGCGACCGACTATATCCCTGATCAGATAAAAATGATTCAAACACTTGAAAAACGTGGGCATACGTACACTCTTCCGAACGGTGTATATTTTGACACTTCAACGTTTCCTGATTATGGAAAACTGGGCGCGCGCGACAAGGTGGCACTTGAGGCGGGTGCGCGTGTTGATATGATTGCGGGTAAAAAAAATCTTCAAGATTTCGTGCTTTGGCGCAACGCAAAACCAGAGGACTTGCAACAGTGGGACTCTCCGTGGGGCAAGGGAAACCCTGGATGGAGTATCGAGTGTTCTGCCATGATTCGTGCGCTTTTAGGGGACACTATCGACATCCACACGGGCGGCGAAGATCATGTGAGCATTCATCACAACAATGAGATAGCACAGTCAGAAGGTTCAACTGGAGAACCACTTGCAAACTATTGGCTCCATAATGCATTTCTCACCATTGACGGTGAGAAGATTTCAAAATCACTCGGAAATATCTTTGTGCTTGATGACGTGAAGAAGCGTGGTATTCATCCACTCGCGCTTCGTTATCTGTTTCTCCAAGCACACTACCGCTCCCCTCTTTCTTTTACGTGGGAATCGCTCGAGGCTGTAAATCGCGGGTTGCATAACATATGGAAAGAAATCTCAAAGGTGCAACGAGAGAGTGGCGGAAAAAAGAATGAATCAGAGAAAGCAAAGGAACTGGTTCAAAAGGTGTTTGCATCGTTCTTCGACGACCTAAACACTTCTGAAGGACTCGGACATCTTGGGTCTCCTGAGGCTTGGTATTTATCCCCTAGTGAGAAGTGGTACGTATATAACAAAGTGGACGAATTGCTCGGTCTCTCTTTCAAAAACCCACCCGAAGCACCAAAAACTCTTACTCTCAATAAACTCCCTGAAGATCTACAGAAGCTTGCTAAAGAACGTGAAGAAGCACGAAAACGCAAGGATTTTGCTCAAGCTGACGAACTACGTATCCACATGGAAAACAGGGGATATCGTGTGTATGACGGGGCTTTGGAGACTACATACATTAAAACCACCCAGTGATATCCTTTAGTGAATGGCCAGCGATCCGACCCTTCGAATACCTCCACAAAGCTTGGAAAGCGAGCGTGCACTTCTTGGTGCCATACTCCTCAAACCTGAAACTATTCATGATGTTGCAGACATTGTGCGTGGTGGTTCTTTTTATGCGGACAAACATAAAATAATTTTTGAAGTAATGCAGGAGCTCTCCACACGTGGAGAACCTATTGACCTTCTTTCTTTGTCGGAGCGTCTTCAAGGAAATGGAAATATTGAACGCATCGGAGGTCGTGCGTACCTTGCAGAGCTTGCAAACGCAGCACCAGCGCCTGGAAACTACGCACACTATGCAGAGCTTGTGGCGCGCAAGCATGTAATGCGCTCGTTGATTGATGCTGCGTACGACATTACCGAAGCCGCTTTTGACGAGGGTCGTGAATCGGTGGAGGTGCTTGACCACGCTGAAAAACAAATCATGGCTATTGGAAACAACTCCTCTGCTCATAAATTCACTCCTATTTCAGAAAAAATTGACTCGACATGGGAGCGCATTGAAGCACTTTCAAAAAAAGAAGATGGTATTCGTGGTGTGCCTACTGGTTTCCCAAATCTCGACGCAATGCTTTCAGGACTCCATCCATCCGATCTCATCATTCTCGCTGCACGTCCGTCTGTTGGTAAGTCATCTCTGATGCTTGATATTGCTCGAAATGCTGCCGTTAAACACAATGTGCCTGTGGGAATTTTCTCTCTTGAAATGGGTACCGAGCAACTCATTGACCGTATGGTTGCCGCAGAATCTACGATTGATTCATGGAAAATTCGTACGGGAGCCATTCGCGACGAAGATGATTTTGCGCGTATTCGTGACGCACTTGAAACACTTTCAAAAGCGCCTATTTATATTGATGACAAACCTGGTAACGACATTCTTTCTATGCGCGCAGTTGCGCGTCGCTTGAAGCGCGAGCGCGGTATTGGTCTGATTATCGTCGACTATCTCCAGTTGATGACGCCCGTCGGTTCTAAAAACTCAGACTCCTTGGTGCAACAAGTAACAGAAATTTCACGCTCCTTGAAAGGTCTTGCGCGTGAAATTAATGTGCCCGTCCTTGCCCTCTCTCAGCTTTCTCGTGCTGTTGAACAGCGCGGTGGCAAGCCCCGCCTTTCAGATCTTCGTGACTCAGGTTCAATTGAGCAAGACGCAGACGTGGTTATGTTTATTCACCGAGAAGACAAACGTAATCCCGAAAGCGAGCGTACCAACATTGCGGAAATTCTTATTGAAAAGCATCGTAACGGCCCTACAGGCAAGGTTGACTTGTACTTTGATGAGAAGCGAACCAGCTTCCAATCTCTTGATACAAGGGGGTACAGTGAGCTCGCAAACGAATTTAATCATGCCCCGTAGGACAACTTTGCATTGTTGTTTTTATGCGTACGTAAAAGTGTTGTTTAAATTAATCACTTTTGAAAAATTGTTACGTTATACTTGTCGCACTATGAACAACGTGCGCATAATGCAAAGTTGTCCTAACGGGGTATGAGTGACCGTCTTGAAGACTTAGCGCGTGCTTTTGAGCGCTTCCCTGGCATAGGACCTCGGCAAGCGCGCCGTTTTGTATATCACTTACTTGCACTTCCCTTGTCTGACCGCGCCCGCATTTCAGAGCTCGTGGCACGTCTGGCAGAGAATGTGCGTCAGTGTCCAGAGTGCATGCGCTTTGCAAACGGCGGAGGTCCTGTATGTAACTACTGTGCAGACGCGAGTCGTGACGATTCCTTGCTTTTGGTTGTTGAAAAAGACCAAGACTTGCTTGCGCTTGAGCGTGCAGGTACCTACAAGGGTCGCTATTTTGTCCTTGGTGGCGTCCTTACTCTTTCAGGCAAAGGAGTGATTCGTGAAAAAGAATTACTTCGCGCAATACAAAAAAGAAGTGGCGCGCTAAAAGAAATTATTCTCGCTTTGTCTGCCACGAGCGAAGGTGAGCACACCATCGACCACCTGCGTCAGATACTTCTTCCGTATCGTGAACAAGCGAAACTCACGGTACTTGGACGTGGCCTTGCAACAGGTTCTGAACTTGAATACTCAGACGCAGAAACTCTTTCGGGCGCTCTGCAAAACAGAAAGGAGACATAAGAAAACAACCACAGAATATGTGGCTGTTGAATATTTGGGGATAATGTTTTTACGTTGAGTGTGCGTGGCCACAAGTGCCGGCTTCGCACTCCACAAGACTTCTTTGATCTGGCGAAAGCTGTTCGATACCCTGTGTAACTTTCCAACCACTCGTTACGGCGAGCAGAACAAGATCTTCAAAGGCTCCTCCGACCCAAACCTCGTGCTCTTCCGTACCGTCACTCTTCCAACGAGTGACTTTATAAATAACTTCGAAATAACAAGCACGCGGAGCAACGCCTGTACTTTCGATAATAAGCATCTGACCGAGATCAGGAATCCGCTCTCTTTCTTGGAACGTTTCGACAGCAAGAGCGTCTCTTTTGTGCTTCTTTTTTCTTTCAAGAACAGACGCACGCACTCTTATTTGCATTTGATTGCTCCCATGTTCACTCACCGTGACGTGAGCTCCTTTCGGCAGACTACCCTACCAAGCATTCCATTGCAACAAAACAAAAACCCGCCATACGGCGGGTTTTTATTTAGGAGAGAGATTCGATTTTCACTTGTACAAATGGCTGGCGATGTCCGCGACGCTTGAGGTAACGACTCTTTGCCTTGTATTTCACCACGTCGATTTTCTTCTCACGCCCTACACGCACAACGCTTGCTTTTACTTTTGCACCTTTTACAAAGGGCGCGCCAAGAATCACACTTTTACCGTCATCAGTCATCAACACTTCGTCAAAGACGACTTCGTCACCCTTAGCAAGCACAACCGTCGCAGAACGGCGTCCGAGCTTTTCAATGCTAATAGTGTCGCCTTTTGCGACCACAAATTGCTGTCCTCCTGTCTTAATTACGGCAAGTTCCATACGTTTCAAAAGAGTATGTCAAAATCAGTATAAAAGCAAGCAGGTCAACGGATACTTTGTATCCATTGACCTGCTCCGCAACTGCCAGTCAATTAGTCACTCCTAGGGTGTGAGGTTGAAATATGCTATTGCTAAGCACATGAATGTCAGGACAATAAAAAACCTGCCCTTCCATACACCCACACTGACTGGACGACCATGCCGGTCAATCCGGACAAGCTTTGGCATTTTTTCCTCCCTTGGCTTGAGCGTATATTGTACCATATACCAGGAAATAAACAACCTCCCATAATGATTCAACAGCTTGGAAAGCCATTATTATGGAGGGAGCTTTCAGGCAAGAAACTCTTTAGCTCTATTCACGTATTCATTGACTATCACAGAATTATTATTATAATTCCTTCAGGCAACAAAAGGAGTCTGCCGTGAACTTTTTTGAGAACCATTTAAAAGGGTGCATGCCGAGCTCGCCGTGTACACGGTGCAAACTGTATCGTGCACTGTTTGAAATTGATAATTACGGTGTGCGCGAGAAAATAATCAAACTCATTGGGCAAGCTCATGATGGCGAACCCAAAGACGAAGCGCTTGAACTGCCTATCGACAGTCTTGGTTTTTCAACTAGAGTGCGTTTAAGCCTTCTGAATGATGGAATAAAAACTCTCGGAGATTTGACGAAAAAAAACGAGGTTGAATTACTTCTCATTCCAAACTTTGGAAGATGTTCACTTAATGAAGTCAAAGAGGCCCTTGCGCAAAAAGGACTGTTTTTTGTTCCACGAACGTGAAATCAAACTGGTTGTAGAAAAATCTACAACCAGTTTTTCTATAATAAAGAAACCCTGCGGACCGTATAGTACGAGTCGCAGGGCTTCAAGGTTGAAAGCTAAGGTTGAAAGTTATTCTTGGGGGCGTTGTCCCCTCACGACGATTTCGTTGTCGCGAGGAGCCATCAACCTTTGAGATTCTTCAATCTCGTGTTGACGTTCGCGTTCTTCTTGTTCGGTGTCGCCGAACAAGTTGTCTTCTTCAACAGTCACTGCATTACCGTCAGCAACGACGAATCGCTGGGGCAGATATTCATGCACCATGCACGCACGGTGCGAAAAGTCTGACTCGTCACGAACCACCACGAGATTGCGGTAGTCGGTGTGACTGATGATGCTCTCGGTCTTGTACACCACGCCTTCGCGCAGTCCACATTCAACGAGTGACTGCGCAGCCCGAGGAATTTCCCCACGGGACAGCGAGGCCGCTTGGAGCCCGAACAGAAGCAGGAAGAAAACACCTCCTGCAAAGCTCAGAGCTGCCACGCCTGGTCGATCATTGGTCCCGCTTGCGCCGGTGACAACGAACGCGGCGATCGTGAGGAACGCCATAAGAACCACTGTGGTCATTTCTTTCCCTTCTTCAACAAAACGGTATTGCTACCGCCGGAACTAAGTCCTGCCTACTATTATATCACTATTCTATATATTGTCAAATCTATACCTCCTCTGTTTGTGGCTTATCGAGGGCGACCGCCTCAATACCAAGCTTATCTCCGGTGATGCGATATACGTCCTTGTCTATCTTCGCAAGTTCCTTGTATCCGTGCGTATAGTGCGAAACAGCGGTACCAAGAGCCGTGCCAAGCTTTTTGTAATAGTCTTCGTAACTTCCAATGTGTTTGCCAAGCTCCCCTACACGCTTTTGAATCTCCACTGCTTTTTGCTCAATCTGTAGTGCCTTGAGTCCCTGCATCACTGTCTGCAAATATGCCAAGAACGAGGTTGGTGACACTATGATAACTTTATGTTTGCTTGCCGCGCGTTGTATTAAATTCTCCTCCTCCCCCGCCCCTACCTGATTAACCAAAAGGTCATAATAAATTCCTTCGCTTGGAATAAACATAAACGCAAAATCCATGGTGTCTTCATCAGGTCGAATATATTTTGCCGTTTCGGTAATACGCAATTTTAAATCGTTCACAAACGCTTTTTCAAAGCCCGCTTTTTCACTTTCAGGCGCGCCAATGAGGCGGTTATAGTTTTCTAGAGAAAACTTTGAATCAATAGGTACAATCTTTTTATCTATAAACACCACTGCGTCGACTATTTCCCCGTTTTTAAAACCGTACTGCATTTGATACATGCTCGGCGGAAGCACATTTTTGAGCACTGTTTCAAGGTAGTACTCTCCGAGCACACCACGCTGTTTTGGATTTTTGAGAATATCTTGCAGTCCTTGGAGTTGTTTTGCGTACTCTCCTGTTTGTCTGCCTATTTCTTTAACAGAGGTCAACTCTCCCGTGATCTCTTTAATCAACCGAGCAGATTCACCAAGCTGACTGCGCATGGTGTCATGTACCTGTTTTGAAGATTCTGCCATGCGTGAATCGAGCGCACGCTCCAAATTCTCCATCTGTTTCTGAATGAGGAGGAGTCCGTCTGTTCCTTGTTCAGGTGCTTTTTCCTGACGACGAAAAATAAAATACAGACCTATACCCTGCACAAACAGAAGTCCTAGCACGATAAGTCCGATAGTAAACAAATCCATTCCCTCCATTATACCTTGCTCTTAAAAACACTTCTAAAATCTTACAGATGCGAGCGACCAAAATTCCTTTCGCGAAGCGATTAGGAATTTGGAAGTATTTTTGTGGTAGCGCGGGGAAAGGAGGAGCGTAGGCGTACTGAATAGTACGACGAAGCGACGAGTTGGGGCCCGCAACAAAGCAGATGATGATTTTAGACGTGTTTTAGTTCGCGGCGCGCGGGGCCAATAAAAAAAAGTTCCTTTGCTATCTCTACAAGAAGTAGATTCAAAAGACCCGCACCAACAATAATCATAAGATCAGTGGCTGACGGCGTTACTGTATTAACCAACATTTGAATGGGTGGGAAATAGAGTGCTATAAGAAGCATGAGAACGCTTCCTGCGAGAGACACCAGAAGTAGTTTGTTTGAGAAAAATGGAAGATTCCAAAGGCGCGTTCCAAAGCTCTTGAGCGCTATAGCTCCTGCGACCGAGCTTGCAGAAAGCGCACCAAACATAACGCTTTGTATTTCGTTTAGCGGAGTGCCTAGAGAAACAAGCGTGAAATGAAGACTCACCAACATAAGACCAGTGAACGCTCCGACACTCACAATGAGTTTGAGAAGCTCAGGAGAAAGTACCTGGGCAACATCAGGATGTTTTGGTGAACGCTTCATAACAGCTGGATAGAGAGGTTCATACGCAAGCGCGACGTTCATAGGACCTCCCTCAATAAGGTTTGCCCACATAATCTGCGTTGGCAAAATAGGAAGCGGGAGTCCAGCACCAAGAGAGGCGATAATAACAAAAATTTCACTAAAGTTTGTGGAAAGAAGATATGCAAGAATCTTTTTTATGTTGTCACGTAAGCGCCTGCCTTCGCGAATCGCTTTGGTGATGACCGAGAAGTTGTCGTTCAACAGCACTAAGTCGGACGCCTCTTTCGCAACATCCGTACCACTTCCAAGCGCGACCCCAATAGCCGCTGCCTCAAGCGCTGGAGCATCATTGACCCCGTCCCCCGTCATGGCAATAATCTCACCTGAGTCAGTGAGGATACGTGCTAAGCGAAGTTTGTCCGACGGAGTCACGCGTGCAAACACTGTGTGTTTTTGAAGAAGTGCAAGCAATTCCTCATTACTCAAAGCTGACATATCCGTTCCCGTAAATACTTTTTCACCCTGTGGGGCAATGCCCACTTGCTCTGCAAACCACAGTGCTGTTTCAGGATTATCTCCGGTGAGCATAATCACACGCGCGCCTGCTTTTTGTATATCAGCAACTGCGGCGCACGCATCTTTTCGAATCACATCAGAGAAAATAGTGAATCCCAGAAGCTCTAATCCGTCGAGAAAAGTGTCTGTTTCACTTTCTGGCGGAAAGTCAGTACGGTGTGTTGGGATACGACCCACACCAAGCACGCGCTTGCCTTCGCGCGCAGCACGAAGCAGGGCGTCTTGAAAATACTGATGTGTGTCTTTGTTAAGTAGGTGATGGCTTCCATCCTGTCCAAGAGCACGCACTGCGCGCTCCAGAAAAAGTTCTGGTGCACCCGTCACATACGCAACCGCTGAGTCCTGCTCACGCACCAGCATGCCTCCAAAGCGTCGCTCAGAAGAAAAATACAACTCATCAAGACGAGGATATTGTTGATTAAGTGCACGTTCTGAAATACCTGCCTCAAGTCCCGCAAGCAAAATTGCTTGTTCCATTGGTCTTCCGCGCGCGACTATTTTTTCTGGAGCGTCTGCGGATTCTCGAATCTCCTCAATGTATCCGTCAGATGCGAGCACAGCAGCGCGGAGCATGCTTTGTGCAGAGGGTCCGTCTGCTTCTTCCGTTGTTCCTGAGAGCGTGACAAATCCTACTGCTTTCATGCGCCCTTCGGTTAGCGTTCCTGTTTTGTCAGTCAAAACAATGCTTGTTGCTCCAAGTGTTTCAGCCGCAAGAAGCTTACGCACCAAACCACCACTTTTCAAAATGCGTTGCATGCCAACGGCGAGTACCACCGTCACCGCCGCTGGAAGTCCTTCTGGAATTGATGCCACCGCAACCGCAATAGCAATTAAGAGTGTATCGCCAATGGTCATGCCTCTTGAAAGAGCAAGAATGATGATAAGTACCAGTGTTCCTGCAATGATAAAAAGAAGCAGTCGTGCAATACCGCGAATATCACGTTGGAGGGGTGTTTCTGTCTTTGGTATCTTTGAAAGTTCGTCAGCGATTTTTCCAAGTTCTGTGTCTTTCCCCACCGCCGTCACGATACCCTTTCCAGCACCAGACGTTGCAAGTGTGCCCGCGTACACCATGTTGGAACGTTCAATCAGTGGCGCATCTTCTGCAACCGTTTCAATATTTTTTATCGTTGGCACCCACTCACCTGAAAGCGCAGACTCTTGCACCATGAGCTCGTGCGTTTCAAACAAGCGAATGTCTGCAGGAATTTTTGCACCCGCCCCAATGACGACAATGTCTCCTGTCACCAGTTCTTCTGCAGATATCTGCAAACGTACTCCACCACGAATAACAACCGCAATATGTGCTTCTTCTTTTTGAAGAGCAGAAAATGCTCGGGATGCTCTTCCTTCTTGAAAGACACCTATTGCCACGTTTACCAACAATGCAAGCAAAATCAAAATAGCGTCCGAATAATGAGAAATAAACAGTGTCGTAAACGCTGCTAAAAGTAGCACGATGGCTATCGGACTTTGAAACTGACGAAGAATTCTTAAAGAGAGCTGGTCAGGGTTTGGTCTCGGTAGCCGATTTTTACCCTCAAGAAGTCGCTTGGCAACTTCTTGTTTTGTTAGTCCGTGGGTTGTGTGGGTATCAAAATTCTTGCACGCGTCCTCCCATGGAAGCGCGTGCCACCACACCAACTTTTGCGAAGTGGCTAGCTGAGCAGTAGTGTTTCTGTTTTCATTTTCAAGCATGTAAAAAACAAGTGAACGTTGAGAAAGTTGGTGTGGTCGCGTGCCATCTACGTAGCTCCATTATCTTTGAGTATAGCAACATTATGGTACCCTTTTATGATGACTATCCACGAAATTTTGAGAGCTGGAATCGCGCCTGCGATGAAAGCGCGCGATGAGGTGCGTTTACGCACGCTCCGTTCCCTGGTGAGTGCTATGACCAATGAGGTGGTCGCTAAAAAACGAAAACCTGATGAGTTTTTAACGGATGACGAAGCACTGGCGGTCTTAAAACGTGCATCTAACCAGCGTAAAGACTCTATTGAACAGTTTGAAAAAGGAGGACGTGTGGACCTTACGGGCCCCGAAAAAGAAGAGCTTGCGATTATCGACACCTTCCTTCCTGCTCAAATGTCACAAAGTGAAATTGAAATTGTGATAAAAGCGAAAATCATAGAACTACAGGCGGACAAGTCAAAAGTGGGAATGCTTACAGGAGCAGTAATGAAAGAGCTCAAAGGAAAAGCTGACGGCGGCGTTGTAAAAGAAATTATTAATCGATTACTTCAATAAGTTGCGTCTTGATGACGAATTGGAATAGGCATTACCCACCCTGCACGACTTCGTGCAGGGTGTTTTGTAGCATTTTCTGAAGAAGAAACTAACTTCTCATGTCAGGCACTGACTTAACGGGCACGTCCTTCGTTTTTCCATATCCGCACTCGCTCGAATCTGGAGTCGAGGAGCCATCCAGTGCGGTTGCGCTTCCGTTGTTTGCATGCCAATGCTCTTCCTCATCACACTCAGGTCCCGTAAAAGTGTGCAGCTCACTTACTGGGATTTGTTTTCCACCGTACTCAATAACGTCTATCATTTTTGCAACACCCGTGACGGTAATGGAAACATTGAACGGAATGGTGTTGATGAGTTCGTTTTGCGTGTTGTACACCGTAATACTTCCCTGTGCAGTATAATTTCCAGGACCCATTGCTTGAACCACACTACACGTATAGCTCACGTTTGCACTCCCCGGAAGAGCTCCACTTGGCTTGTCTATGTTGAGCCATCCTGGGATATTTCCAACAATGGCATACCGAGCTGACTCTGGCGTTGACTGCACTAGTGTCAAACTTTGCAGATTATTTGAACATGATCCTTTCTCAGGAATGGTTCGACTGATATATACACCTTCTTGTTGTGTTGCTCCTGTTGCGGGAGCAACACACATTGCGGGCTTGCCTGCACAAATTTCAGGATCAACACATTCTGTTTTCTTTGCAGAACACATACCACTTTCACATACTGCACGTCCTACGGTGGTGCCGCTACAACACACGCTCTCACTGCTTCCACAGTCTGCATCAACCTTGCACGTACGCCCACTCTCTGCGAGTTCTGTTTTCAGGTCATCAAGAGCGCCTTGCAAATGTGTTGTTCCAAAGACACCGTCAGCGTGTCCTGCCGCTTTTGCTTTTTGAAGCTGATGCTCAGTCTCTGCAATGCGCTTTTGCAGATCGGGATCATTTCCTGCAAAAATACCCGTACAGGCAGGGCTTCCCGACTGAATAGCCGCCCCCGTACCAGAGGTCGTAAGTCCACCCACTCTGATTGAAGTTTTTGCTCCTGGTTCATTACATTTCTTTTCAATGCTATCAAGAATGGCGTTCTTACTGCTTAGTGCTTTTTGCGCATTCGCAACTGCTTTTTCATATACACGGTCTGCGTCTGCCTCTGCTTTTATGCGTTTCTCTTGATTTTCTTTTTGACCCTTTGCAAGCTCTGTATCACAGGCCATTTGCTTTTCAGTGTAGAAGTCGGGTTTATGTGTTTGCTCTACACACTCGTTGTATGTTTTCTTTGCTTGTTCACGCTCATTAAATTTCGCTTCATTGAAGCCTTTTCCTGCTTCAAAATCAGCCATAATTTCTCCGTACAAACGATCCACTTCCTCAAATGGCTCTTTACATGGGTCTGCGGTAAGCGCAGATGAAATACAGGCATGGCGTTCGGCCTCAAGTCGCTGGTTTTCAGCAAAATATTCGTCGCTCGCTGTTTCTTTTGCTGCTTCACGCACCTCCCTCGCCCGCACCTTACGCTCTTCAAACTCGTTGTTTACCGCAACACGAGCAGACGCAATATCTTCACACGCAGTGTTGCGCACCTCAAGCCCTCCATCATTAAAACCAAATGTTCCTGAGGCATATATAACCACCCCCGCAATAACCACAACACCCGCAAGACCTGCGAGCATCTGTGCTGACGATACATTATTCATGGCGCATTAAAGGCTATTCTAATAGTTCCACCTGTAATGGTACTCCTTCAGTCGGACAAAATCATAGAGGCTGGGGACATCTTTCTGATCCAACAATACGAAACACCCTGCGTAGCGTTGTCCAGGGTGTTTTTAGATTTAAGGGTTGTTCCGAGAAGTGTTGATTTAAGAAAAATGTTTCTTTACTGTTTCAGCAAAATCTACGCGTATTAAAATGATTTGTTTATTCTATTTGTCAATTATTATCGTAGAAAAGATTCATTCTGCTGACAAATTAATTCATTACAGGCATTGTCATCTTAGATCAATTTTGGTCTGCATCCTCATTGGAGAAAAGGATGGAATTCCTTATAGGAATGGCCGTAGGTTGGTTTACCATGCCCTACGTCCTAGTCGGGACACTCCTGTTTTTCTCAGGGTTCCCGGTTCTGTTCTGGGGCTATGACATCTACAAAGATGATCGCTGGAGGTATAACTTCTTGCGAACCGTGTTCTTTATGGTGCTCACCGGGGCTGTACTGCACTTCTTCACTCCCTTCAGTGCCGTATGGCTCATCACTGGTGACTTCTGGGGCTCAGTGCTCCGTCTCTGGCTGTATATCGTCGGCTATATAGCCGTCGGCCTTATATACAGCTACGTCCGCTTCTATTTCTATGCACACGAATTCAACAGACGTCGTGCACAAAAACTTGGTTCAAATCCAAGTGAAGCGGATAAGGACCGGGCTTATCGGAGTCGCCTCAGCGGCTACGGTTCGCGCGTCTCGCTCATTCTGAAGTGGATTTTCCACTGGCCGTGGAGCCTCCTCTCGTGGTTGCTCACCGACCTAGTGAAGAACCTGTTGGATTGGATCTTTGACGGCGCACGAGCTCTCTTCGGACGTGGTTTCGGTGCCATCGCGCGAGCGAATGAACCCGACTGGATGAAAGAACGTGAACGCCAAGAGCGAGAAGCCACAAAAGCAACTAGTACCAAGAGTTGATTTTAATCAGCATATGTAAAGGAGACTACAGAGCGCGGACTTATACTCTGCGCTCTTTATTTTTATAAAAAGAATGTCACCAATTAGACTGGTCGATCACGGATACTTTTTTATTATTTCTGTGTCACAAATAATTACTCGTCATCGCTCGTAATTTTCGCAACCCCATCTTACGGTTTTGTCTGCTGACAAAACATCGTTGCGACTTCACAAACGCACAAAACACGGAGTCGTCCGTGTTTTGTGCCTGTTTGTGACCCTACGGGGAGGTATCCTACATAAGAATGCAGGCACGTATCGGTCACGCATAAATCGTTGCTACGATTTTGCGCGACCCCGCCTCGGCGCCGACGCGCCTCCGGCTTTCGACTCTCTCCCCCAGAGATCACTTGCGATACAAAAAACACCAGATTCTTCTGGTGTTTTTTGATCGTGTGACCCTACGGGGAGTCGAACCCCGCTTCCAAGCTTGAGAAGCTTGTGTCCTAACCGATAGACGATAGGGCCATGATATTAGTTCTCAGTTGGCAGTTTACCGTAAGGAGTACGGGCAAACAACAATCCCTGCCATCTGCCTATTGTTACTGTTTACTTAACTTCAAGCCACTCTTTTTCCTGGCGAATGAGCTTTGTGGTATCCGCCTTATTCGCAAGAAGCATTTCTACAACGCGTTCCATACGAATAGATTGCGAACCCTTGATAAGGACTACGTCTCCTTCTTGAATCAAAGATTCAAGCTCTTGTCCTGCTATTTTTGAATCAGGATAATCAAATACTTCTTTTGCTCCTGCTTTTCGCGCAGACTCGGCGAGTGCACGAGCACGTATACCAACAGACACAACCACATCTGCCTGTGAAGCTGCAAGTGTTCCGATGCGCTCGTGTTGTTCCACCGAATACCTTCCAAGCTCAAGCATGTCTCCGAGCACCACTACTTTTCGTTTTGCTTCTATCATGGAAAGAGAATTCAAAACTTCTTCGACCGCCGCAGGGGATGCGTTATACGTATCATCAATCAGAAGTGAACTATTCACTCCATCAAGAATGCGTGCCCTCCCTGCAGATGGTACATATTCTCCAAGACCTTTTAAAGATTTTTCCAGCGAAAGACCAAGGGCATGCGCCAGTGCAAGAGCTGCTGCTGGCGCGAATATTTGAGATTTTCCTAAAGCCCCTTTCACGATAAGCGTATGATGTTTTCCTTCAAGCAAAGCATCTACCTCCATGCCTGTTGGCTGTGTGCCTTGATAGATGACCGCAACATCTGATAAATGTACGGTTGCGTCTTTTGCAAAACCAAAACTAGAGACTGGAGCAGATATGCTAAGCGCGAGACGTTTTGCGTGTTCGTCATCTGCACAAATGATAAGTGGTGCGTTTGGACCAAGTGCGTATGCGGGCGCAAACTCCTCCTCACGTACTGCCTCGGCTGAAGCGTACGCTTCAACATGCACAGGAATATCAGGAAGGCGTGTCACCACCACGGCGTCGGGCGTTGCAATTTTTAATATTTGTTTTAAATGATTTGGTCTATCTGCGCCCACTTCAAGGACAAGCATCTCTGGATAGACAGCGGGAGTGAGTATAAGAACGAGCGCTTCTTCAATAACCAACAACCATGCAAAAACATCGTACCAAGGGTTCCCTGCTCCAATAATAGTAAGAGGTACGCCAAACTCGCTGTTATAACTTTTCTCGCTCGCTCGCACATCATAGGACGCAGAGAGCATTGAAGCGACCGCGTCTTTCGTAGAGGTCTTACCAACACTTCCCGTAATCATGATAATTTTTGGCTTGTATTTTCGTACAATGGCTCGCGCGAGAAGCGCAATAAGTGAAGCGACAATACTACGAAAGAAAGATTTCATGTGGAGTGCGACGTGTACTCTGCCCGGTCCGGAGGTACATCATAGTAGTGTATAAGAAATTGTACTAATTCAAAGAAAGGCGAGGTCAGGGTTTCGGATGCATATTGAACGCCATTTGGTTCTCGTGTATAAAGCAGGATAATAAACTCAGGGTCGTACGCTGGAAAGTAGCCAAAAAAGGAGTGAAAATATCTGTCGTCATAATAGCCACCTTCTGGTCCCGCAATCTGAGCGGTCCCTGTTTTTGCAGCAACACTCATTTCAGGAATTGAGTGTGCGCCTTTAGCAAGTGCGCTATCGACCACCCGCACGAGCATGCGTGTTGTTTTTTGTACCGCGTCCGCAGAAAACACTTCTGACTCCTCTCCCCACGTCAGTTCTTTTTCAAGACCTGATGAGAGTTTAATGGTGCGCGCAAGATGCGGAGTGACCACCCTGCCATCGTTTGCAAGCGCACCGAGTGCTTTTATCATTTGTACAGGAGTCATGGCAATACCCTGTCCAAAGGATGCCGTTGCGTACTCAACGTCGCGCGGACTATTCATGATGTTGTTAATGTCTCCTGAAATTTCACTGGGCAAATCAATACCTGTTTCTGTTCCAAGACCAAGAGACTCAAAATACGAGCGGAACCGCTCGTGCCCCAGTCGTCCCGCAATAAATGACACGCCGAGGTTGAGAGATTGCGACAAAATTTCCTGCATGGGCACCACCCCACGCGCCTTACCGTCATAGTTTGAAATCGTTTTACTGTTGAGGGTGATGCTTCCTGTATCAGTGTACGTTGTTTCGGGTTGAATCACTCCCGCATCAAGTCCTGCCGCCATCGTCAGTGCTTTTACAATTGAGCCAAATTCATATCGATGCTCAACGAGTGGGTTACCAAAATGAACAGGGTCACTTTGAGAAAAATCATTTGGGTCAAAAGTGGGAACGGTTTGCAGTGCAATAATTTCTCCTGTTTTTGGATTCATGATAATGCCCCCTGTTTCTCTGCTTCCGTAATACGCGTGTACGGCACGGAGCACATGGTCTAGTTTTTCCACAACCACTGGTTCAATACTCGTGACGACGTCCCCTTCGCGCGCTTTGCGCGCGTCCCCGACAACATCATCCACGTCTGCAAACAGCTCTGCAAAAAAGTTCCCAAACAAACCTTCTTTTCCACGGTCCAGTGCATCGTTGTAGTACCGTTCAAGTCCAAGACGTCCTGCGAGCACATCATCATCGTCATACGCCACAAATCCAATTGACTGTGCTGCGTTCATTCCCGCAGGGTAATGCCGCCACCGCTCGCGCTCTACAATAATTCCCTCAACATCCTTTTCTGAAATTGCTCGACCCGCTTCCTCAGACACTCGAGCAATTAACGCTTCATACGGGTCGTCGGTTTTTAAGGCGGCGTTATCAAACGCGACACGATCAAGTGGAGCATGAGCAACTATGGTTTCAAACACTCGCTCGGGTTCAGTGATATGTATAGGATCTATGGCTACACGAAATCCCATTTCAAGACCTGCAGCAGACAAAAGAGTGCCATCGCTTCGCGTAAAATAGATACTTCCGCGGTCATAGAGTGCTTGTGAGGTGCTCTCATACTGACGTTCTGCTTTCAGCACGTATTCGCCTCCTCGCACAACCTGTACAAAATACAAACGAAGGATAATAAGAAGTGCAACGAGAAGGATGGCACCGAATAACAAACGGAGCTTCAATCGAAGCACAGAGCGCATACCCCGTTAGTTCAAAATGGCATTGCTAACGCAGGTGATATCACGATTGCGAAAGAGAACGCCATTATTAGATCTCATAATATATGCTCTGTGCGTAGAATCTATTCTATGCCATTTTGTACTACGGGGCATACTAGCGGTCAGCTCGTGTTACCGCGACTGAGCCATCGCGCGTTACATAAGCTACGTCGGTTGGTATCACATAACCAATTAGTCCTACGTCCGTAGCATTAAGCTTAGCAATGGCAGAGTAATATTTAGTCTCAAGCGCACCCACTCTACTCTCAGCGTGCTCCAGGGACGAAGTGAGTTCTGTACGAAGTGTTGCAAAAAAGATAGTGGCCGCAATACAGGCAACATACGCGATCAAAAGTACAACAAAAGAGATACCAAGAGTGGTAAGCGTTCGTTTAGGCATAGGAAAAGACGGATGTTTCTTTTGAGGACAGTGCGACCGCCTGTCCTTTTTCAAAGATGCGAAGTTTGGCGCTTCGAGAACGAGGATTGCTTGTCGTTTCAGAAAGAGAAGGTGTAATTGGTTTTTTCGTGAGCACAACACCAACACCATTGCATGCAGCGTCACGAAGCATGAGCTTTACAATTCGGTCTTCAATGCTGTGAAAAGAAATGATGGCAACACGACCTCCCTCGTCTAACCGATTAATCGCGGAGGTGAGTCCCGCACGAAGTGCGCCGAGTTCATCATTCACCGCAATGCGAAGCGCTTGAAATGTTTTTGTTGCTGGGTGTATGCGACGCTTTTGATACCACGTTGGCGTCCCACCGAGTACCGCATCCACAACGTCCTGTGTTGTCTCGATACGTTTTGTTTCTCTCGTGTGTGCGATAGAGCGTGCGATAGAGCGTGCGAAACGCTCTTCACCGAGTGAGTAGAGCATATCTCGTATCGCTTCTTCAGAAGCAGTATTGAGTAAGTCCGCCGCCGTCTTCCCTTTTTGTGGAGTTCCGTATGTCATATAGAGTGGCTCGTTGCTGCGGAAAGAAAAACCACGACCAGAAGTGATATGAAACGAACTCCATCCTAAGTCAAAAAGTGCTTTGGTAATTGTTTCAACATGAAGTGTATTCAGCATGGTATCGAGGTCTCGAAAATTCCCCTCAACCACATGCACGCTCGCTTTCGCCCCACGCGAGGCCACGCGTCCTCGTTCAATCGCCTCGTGATCTGCATCTATACCAATGACCGTCCCTTGTGAGCCAACAAGGGAAAGAATGGAAGAAAAGTGCCCCGCCCCACCAAGTGTTGCATCAACAACCACATCATCCTCTTGAATATCGAGTCCTTCGATGGCTTCTTTTAAAAGTACGCTTTGGTGAGTCGTTTCCATAGGTTATGAAGGGCGCGCAAGGGACTCCGCGAATGCGTCAGCATCGCGCTCAATAGCAGTGGTGTAGCGCTCCCATGCTTTCTCGTCCCAAATCTCCACACGGTCAGACACTCCCGCAACCACCGTTTTTTCTTTGAGGAGTGCAAATGATTTCAAATAATCAGGAACGAGAATTCGACCGGAGGTGTCCACCTCTGCTTCAACAGCACCTGAGAGCATGAGGCGTGAAAGACCACGACCCGCAGCACCCCCCGTTGAGTGGCGTGCAATTTTTTTCGCTTCCTCACGCCACGCGACTTTTGGATATACAAACAAACATTTATCTAACCCGCGAGTAACGACAACTCCACGACCCAGTTCCTTTCGGAACTTCGCGGGAAGTGAGATGCGATTTTTCGCATCAAAAGTGTGTCGGTACTCGCCGATAAACATGGATACAAGGAGCGAGAATAATAAAGAAAAGAAAGGCAGTAGGACAGCGAAAAACAAGGTTTTCCCACTTCATCCCACTAGTATGGAATTATATGCCACTCTGCCCCACCTAAGGTGTGTAGTGCCTGTGGATAAACATACAAAGCACAGCCGACACCTCCAAAAGGTGCCGGCCGTGCTTAAAAGTTGGTTATTACGCTACTTTTTGAATAGTGTAGGTTTGTTTGCCATTGGGGGTTTCAAAGGTAAATACATCACCTTTTTTCTTACCCATAAGAGCGGCGCCGAGCGGAGAGACGTGTGAGAGTTTTCGCTCGCGCATGTCTGCTTCTTCGCTTCCCACAATCATGTATTCATGTTCGTCCGTTGTTTCTTCTTTCTTTATAGATACCTTGGAACCAAAACTGACCACATCTTTCTTTTTATTGTCGGTTGCAATGTGCGCGCGCTTCACGAGCTCTTCGAGCTTACGGATACGTTCTTCAGTTGCTGCCTGAAGCTCACGTGCTTCTTGATACTCTGCGTTTTCAGAAAGGTCTCCGAGTGAACGAGCGTATTCAAGATTTTTTGCAATTTCTGAACGGCGAACGGTTTTTAAGTGTTCGAGCTCTTTTACGAGCTCGTCAAATTTCTCTTGGCTTAGCACTGTTTCTTGGTCGATCATGATGTTATTGAATTGAATTCCCCTATTGTACGTGAGGGTATTCTTACGTCAAATCTCTGTATTCGTCCCTGGTAAACGTATTACATTCCTCGCCCAGAGACAGCTCTCCAAAAGAAAGAATGGGGTTGTAATTAGGATGTTCCATTATTTGTCCTATAGGACAAATAATGGAATTAGAATAAATGCTTGCTTTTGTTCATTACCAACGATAGTGTAAGTTTGGATATATTTCCAGTTTGGCAACAATAGGAGACTAGAATGCCATCTGAACGTTCCGTTGCCACACAAAAGAATGCGTTTGAAGGACGCGTAACTCAATTTCTTCCTGGTCACCAGGTGTGTTTTGTTACACTGTCAGTGCCCATAGGTTCTGTGAGGCGCGCCCTACTTCATACAACCACTCTCAATAAGGGTCGGACTGACCCTATACGACTGAAACTTGGAGACGAGGTATGCGGAAAGCTTATTCTTCGAGATGCCTCAATTGGAGAGGTTATTGAGGTCGATTAGTCTAAGAGCGACACTTCTGTGTCGCTCTTATTATTTTTTGATTTCTACAGAGTTCGAGAAAAACAAAAGCTACACAGAAATATATTGGCACTAAAATACAAGTTTTTTCATTGATCTAATCTTAGTCCGCGCTTAGACCATTCCAGCGCATCCTTTTCCTTTTTACTTTTAGAATCTTCAGTGATCTCGAATTCTTTTCCGACTCTCATAATCTTAGACGCTTTTGTTTCATCAATCAAAGATACGAGTTGTTCGCGAACAAACTCAATTTTCTTATCCTTAGTTAATTGTAAGAGTGTAGAATGAAACTCATCCATAGATATTTCGCCAGTGAAGTATTGTCTTACAAATGACCGCCATATGAGTTCCTCGTCTACTTCAAGGTGTTTTGCAAGAGCTGAAACTACGCTTGTAAAGAGTTCACCTTGAGATTTATACGCTGCTTCTTTCCGTATCTTGTCATCATCTCGTTTAAATATGCCTCGTCTTGAAAGTTCTGCAAGAATCGTATTTGCAATATGTTCTGTAATTGCTTCATCCAAATCTTCCCCCAAATATTTAACGATACGCTTATCTTCTGGACCTGGATTTAAAGTCAAGGACTCAGCGCTTACGCCAGACTCCAGGGTATAGCTTATCTTTGGGGAAATGGTAATTGCTACTTTTGTATTTGAGGTTGCATGTACTGCTTCATGTACCCAGTAGTGAATCAGCTCTGAAAGGTTGGGGTCTGGGTCTGAAAAAAGACCTTTGTGTCTAAAATTGACAGATGTTCTGTCATAAGGATTCATAGCAGCTGCTGTGCCATATTCTAACCACATTTCAGTTTTGATCTGATGAGGGATGTGGGCAAGTTTCTTCACACCCGCTCTCTTTTGCAGGGAAAGATAGATTTCATCAATCTGTTGCCAATTCTCTTCAAGAAATTGCTTTAGTTCGGGAAGATGGGGTGACTGAATGTTTTCCCCCTTGTATCTTTTCTCCTTAAGGAGTGGTTTTTTGGAGTGAGGAGACTTTTCATTCTGTATAAAGCAATTTTACTGGAACCTTGCCTGACATATTGTTTTCATAAATTAATAACACCCTCAAACTATGATTAATTATAGCTTACAAAAATCTTAGACGGGTATAGAAAACTATTTGACAAGATAAATGGATTGTGTTACAATAGAAATTGGAGCAGTAAGGAGCATTCCATGACGGCAAAGAATACTTGTTGTTTGTGTCAGTGTGATCTTGAGACAAACGTTCCGCTTTCCCTGTGTGACGAGTGTGGCGCAGCCCGCCCTGATCTTCCAAGCGACGACTCGTATTTTGAAGAACCTCCGTTTTCGAACGAGTTCGACGAGTACGACAAAGCAATGGAGGATTACGTCCACAAGGGTCACGGGGTATAACTCCAAAAAACGACCGTTCTCTTAGGAAAACGGTCGTAATTTTATATTCTTATGTTCGCTTCTATAGTTTTATTTTTTTTAACATCAATCTTCATATTTTATTTCTCAAAATACTCGGGTGCGGACACTTTCATTTTTTGAAACACCTGACTCATCACGTAAATACCTCCTACTCCCTTTCCTGCAGGTCCCCGCTCCATCACAACAGCGTACGCGTACTTTGGTTTTGAATATGGAAAAAATCCAACCGCCCATGCGTTGTAATATTCTTTGCTTGCTCCTGTTTCCGCCGTTCCTGTTTTTCCTGCTGCCTCAACATATGAAAACGCATTCAATCCTACAGATGTTCCTTCAGTCACTCCCATACGCATACCCTCGCGTGCAATTTGAAGTGCCTCGGCGTCTACGAGTACGCTCTCACCCTGTAGTGGTGCATCTTTTAAAATGGTAGGACGAACGAGCTTTCCTCCGTTTGCAATAGCTCCTATGGCACGTATCGCTTCAAGCAAGGTCACCTGTACTGCGTACTGACCAATAGCAGTGTGATACGTATTTCCAATACGCCACTCCTCTCCGTAGGTTTCTTCTTTCCAAGCAGGCGTTGGGATAAATCCAGAATTTTCATTTCCAAGTTCAATGCCCGTTAATGACTCAAGACCGAATGTTCGGTACCAGTACGCAAGACGCTCAATGCCAAGACCCTGCTGTCCTCCGAATCCTCCACCTACGGTGTAGAAATACACGTCAGAGGAGTATGCAATCGCGCTTCGCATATTCATTGCGCCAAGCGCTTTCCAGTCTTTAAACACTGTTGGTTTGTCATGGTCGTATGGATTGGGTACCGAAATAGAGCCCGTTGAAACAATCACTTTTTCTGCAGATATAATGCCGTCAGTATATGCACCCACCGCTAGAATTGGTTTTAAAATTGACCCCGGAGTATACAAACCTGAAATAGCGCGGTCGAGGTACGGCATACGGGTATCAACGTCATAGGAAGCAATCACTTCGCTTGGAACACCCTTTGAAAGGATGTTTGAGTTGTACTCAGGATATGACACCAAAGCAAGCACTTCTCCTGTTTCAATATCCATAAGCACTCCTGCTCCACCAATAAAGGGGGTTTGTGAGGCGGCGTCTGCAATGGCGTCGTAAAATGCTTTTTGAATTCTATTGTCCACTGAAAGAGTGATGGTCTCACCGTCGAGCGCAGGCGCTACACTTCCTTCTGAAATAATATTTCCGAGCGCGTCTTCTTCTATGAGATGCGTTCCGTTTGTTCCTTTCAAACGCGCATCAAAGGTTGCTTCAGCACCTGCGAGCCCCTCAATGATTGTTTCGTAATAATTTCCTGATGAATCTTTTTTTGGATACGATACGAAGCCAAGCAGGTGCGCAAAACCAGGCGCTTCATACGAACGCACCGGAAAACCATTTTCTCCTTCTTTATTTGAAACAAGCGCAACACCAGTACGGTCCACAATAGCGCCACGCTCAGCAAAGAGTACTTCGGGACGCACACGGTTTTGTTCGCTTTGTTCACGATATTCTCCACCTTTTACAATCTCAATAAACCCTGCTTGGAGCATCAACACGCCAAGGAGTCCAACCACTGCAAGTGAGAGAAGTGACAGCGATGCTTCAGACACTGGTTTTTCAAGACGACCCTCCAATCGACTTTGATCGAAGTCAGGCAGGTTTGAGGAGTCAATAAAAATATCCTCGGGAGCGAGTTCTCGGTTTTTAAATGATTTTCGTTTAAATAAGCGCATTACTGATTAATAATACGCGTCTTGATGAATCTGTGCACGAAGACACTGATCAGTGAGAGTAGTGCTCCCATTACGAGAGCGGTTGGCCACGCGCCGTTTGGCAGATACAACACATCAGCAAAAAATCCAATGAACAATGCCCATGGTGGAAAAAAGGCAGATGCAATAAAAGAAAGCACAAGTGTGTATGGGTACGGAAACCAAAACAGTGAAACAAAAGATACGCCAATAAGAATCAAACGAATCATAGCTCACCAATCACCACTGACGAGATTGAAAATGGACTAACATACGGACGGATGTGAAGGGTTGCTTGGGGTGAAGAAGCATCACTCGCAACCTTCACAATCACCCCAAACGGGTTTGCTGAAGAAGAGAAATATGTAGTATCGCCCTCAACGATTGACGCTTCACGCGGTACCTCTGCGATAAACGCTCCAGAACCCTCACCTAAAAAAGTAACGGGGTACTTGTCTTCACCCACCCACCCATCCGTTGCGCGACCTGATGAGGAAAAAAGAACCACTCGTGCAGATGACGCACTCACGTCAGCAACCACGCCTACTGGCACACCCCCTTTTGCAAAGACAAGTGAATCCACCGTGACTCCGTCTGCCGTCCCCATGTCCACAAGGAGAACATCGTACGGAGTTGTGGGCGGCCTAGCATTCACGCGCGCAATAATTCCTTTTTCAAAAGGAAGCGTTTTGTATTCTGCTATTTGTGTTCGCAGAGATTCGTTTTCATAGAAAAGAGCGTCTCGCTCCTCGGTAAGTGTGCGTACCTGCTCTGAAAGAGCTATGCGGTCAGAAAAAAAATATGAAACGTTTGTAGCCCCGTCTCCAAGCGCAAAAAGTGGGTACGTAAGTGCTGAAAAAAAAGAAGGAGCGATAAGCCGTATCAATAGTAAAAGTACTACGATGCCTCCAAGTACAACTCCCGAGAGCTGTACTGACGGAGAAAATAGTTTACGTCTGCGGGAGAATTGCGTCTTCATACAAAAACATTCCGGTCCAAGGACGTGGATCCTCCGTGACAAGCCCCGTACCACGAACCACTGCAGTGAGTGGATCGGTTGCGACAAACACTGGCACTCCAAGCATTTTTGAAAGAAGCTCTGGCAGACCACGAAGCATGGCCCCTCCCCCAAACACCACGACCCCGCGCTCAAGCACATCTGAGAGAAGTTCTGGGGGCGTGGATTCAATCACCTCCTTCATTGCTTCCATGAGTGAATCGAGTGAGCCGTGGAGCGCTTCACGCACATGCATGTCAGTGAGTAAAATCTCTCGTGGAAGACCTGTCGCAAGGTCGCGTCCACGAACCGCCCGCTCCAAGCTTGAGGAGAGGGGCATGACCGCCCCAATATGAATTTTTACTTCCTCTGCTGTTTTCTCTCCAATAGCTAGTTGAAATTCACTGCGTACATAGTCAATAATATTTTCATTAAACCTATCTCCCGCAACATGCGAACTTTTTGATGCAACGGTTCCTCCAAGTGAGATGACTGCAATGTCGGTCGTGCCTCCTCCAATATCAAGCACCATAGTGCCGATAGGTTCATTAATCGGAAGCTTTGCACCAATGGCGCCAGCCACTGGTTCTTCCAAAATAAATACTTCGCGCGCGCCAGCGGCGAGTGCCGCGTCACGCACCGCACGACTCTCAACGTTCGTCACGCCCGTTGGCACCCCAATGACGACGCGCGGACCAAAGAGGCGTGTTTTGTCTCCCTGCGCTTTGCGGATAAGGTAGGCAAGCAGTTCTTCGGTGACTTCAAAGTCGGAAATGACTCCGTGTGAGAGCGGGCGCACTGCGCGCACATGTGGAGGTGTTTTACCAAGCATTGCTTTTGCTTCTTTTCCAATAGCAACAATCTGTCCCGTTTTATCATTCACCGTCACCACTGACGGCTCATTGAGCACAATGCCTCTTCCGCGCACATACACCAGCGTATTTGCCGTACCAAGGTCAATCCCGATGTCTGCAGAAAAAAAAGAATTCTTGGTAAGTTTCTTTGCCATAGTTATAGCGCAAGGAGTTCTTCTTGTGTCACTGTTTTGGTTTCTCCGCTTATGCGACTCACCAATTCAAATTTTCCCGATGATGCTGTTTCTTTACCAACATTGATGCGCCATGGAATGCCTATTAAATCACTGTCAGCAAACTTCTCTCCCGCACGAACATCACGATCGTCATACAAAACAGTCTTTCCTCCTTTGGTGAGTGCCTCGTAGAGCGCGTCTGCTTTTTGCGAAACGATCTCGTCTGAAGAAAGTGACAACAAATGGTACGAAAAGGGCGCTACAGAGGGAGGCCAGACAATACCCTTCTCGTCCGCAAGTGTTTCGACAATGGTTCCCATAAGTCGAGTAATGCCAATGCCGTAGCACCCCATGATAGGAAGTTGTGCGTTGCCTTCTTTATCAACAAATGTAAAACCGAAATCTTTTGCATACTTTTGTCCCAGATCAAACACGTTTCCAACTTCTGACGCTTTCGCGCTTTCAAGCGTTCCCTTTCCACATTTCACACAGGAGTCTCCTACTTTTTCTTTTGACACTTCTGTATTTGCACAGTGAGTACACGAAGGACAGTAGACAATATCGTCTTCTCCAGCGTCCGTGAGCACCATAAACTCGTATGAGAGTTTTTCAGTAAACGCTCCTCCTGAGGCCTCGGTTACTTTGGCAGTGAGCCCGCATCGTGCGTACACACGCAAATACGCTTGTTTTACCTCTTCATAAAAACGGTCGAAATCTTCTTGAGTGGTGTGAAAGCTATACATGTCTTTCATCGTAAATTCGCGCCCACGCATAATGCCTGACTTAGCGCGAAGCTCGTCACGATACTTCTGCCCTATTTGATACACCGCAAGAGGAAGGTCTTTGTAGGATGGTGCGTAGCCTTGCACGATAGGCGTTACGATTTCTTCTTCGCTTTGTCCGAGTGCGTATTCTTTTTCAGTGCGACTTTGAATTTTAAACAACACGTCAACGTTTTCCCATGCTCCTGTTTTTTTCCATGGCTCTGATGGATGAAGTGTTGCCATTCGGATTTCTTGTCCGCCGACAGCATCCATTTCCTCGCGCACAATGTTCTCTATCTTTGCGAGCGTGCGAAGCCCAAGAGGTAGGTATGAATACACTCCTGCCATTTCTTTATGAATATAGCCCGCTCGAATGAGAAGTTGTGCGTTTTTGGCAACCTCGTCAGAGGGTGCGTCACGACGGGTTTTTGTAAACAGCTTCGACTGTCGCATCGACCCATTATATAGGTATCTTCCTTGCGAGTAAAAAGCACTATTTCCAATGGACTTGATTTTTATATTCTGCGTGTTAAAGTCTTTATAGACATTTGGTTGATAGTGTAGAAACTTTCCAAACAAAAGAAGATTGAACCGGTATCAACAATATATTCGAGACGTCGTTTTCTTTGCTTCACAGCGATGGATTTACTGTCTCGAAGGGGAAGAAGTTTTTGCGTGTATCTGTAAAGATGATGCAAAGGGTTTCTTCCCCACCCTTTCAAGATTGTGAATATTCGTTATTTTGAAAGGGGCGATAAGTAGGATGTCGAAAGACGCTAATGATCTTGCCCTTGGAGTGTAGAAGAAGTCAGGTAGTTTGTCGTTGGCGAATGTCTTGGTTTCTTTCTACACTCCACGTTCTTTTGGGCTTTGTGGCGCAGATTGCTGTTTCCGTGATACGGAAGTAACTGCATATGCCACATCCCATGAAGTGCCTCAAAGGCACTTCATGGGACCTCTTCAAAGTTTGGAAACATTTCTTAATTTTGAAGAGGAGAAAGTGGTTTTGTCTCTTTTTGAGACGTGGTAAGTTTTTCCTCTCCTTTACACATGTGTGTAAAAGTTACTGTTCCTTACATAAGGAGAGCGCGTATGCGCATTATCGGTATTCAACACCGAGTCAAACGTACCGCGGAAGGTGCCTCGCACCCAACGCGCGTTGCGATTCTCGAAAACAATTCGTTCACAATGAAAGAACTTGAGGATGAAGAGGCAGAACTTTCGTTTCTTCAAAACCTCACCGAGGGCGATGCGCTTGCACTCGCTCTTGGTGGGTCTGGTGACTACTTTGCCTATGCGCTTGCGCGCCAAGGCGACACAGTGGGGGCGAAAGTGTTTCGCGCGCCAACGTACAGATTGAAACAAGCGCGTGAAGCGGTCGAGGGAGACAAAAAGGAGGACCATGTTCTTCTTGCTTCCCTTCTCGCGAGTAATCCTGATTTCTTCTACGAAGCGTCTGTTCGTGACCGCGCGCTCATGCGCGTAAGCGTTGCGTGGCGGGCACTTGAGGAGGCGATGAAGGCACGCATTGCGTGCGAACAGCGTCTTCGTCAAAACTTTATCGGAAAAATCTTCACGAACAAAGAAGGTCTGTATCCAGAAGGCGGTATCGAAAAAGCCTTTGCCGAGGAGAAAGCATCAAACGTGATTCTCGAAGCCCTCAAAAAAGAAGAGGGTCGGCGCGGACGCGAGCTCGAACAAGCGCTTGAAGAGCTTGACGTCTATACCGAAATCTTCAAACCAATTGAAGGTATGGGTCCGCGCATTGCGGGTCGTATCATCTCTGCGGTTGGCGACATCAGGCGATTTGAGACGGCTCCAAAGCTTATCAAGTTTCTTGGTGTGCATGTACTTTCTGATGGAACCTTTCCAAGACGTCGTCAGGGACAAGTTGCAAACTGGCACGGGGATGGGCGCCAAGCGCTCTATCTCGCAGCAGACCAGTGGAACAAACGCCCCGGCTCACATTGGGGCAAGTACTTGCGACAGATGAAGGTTGCGTACCGTACTCGTCATCCTGTCGAAGAAATCGTTGAGAGTGGTGGACGAAAAGTGAGAAAGTACACTGTTGGGCACATCCACAAAATGGCTCAGTGGCGCACCATGACACGCTTCGTTCGCCATCTCTTCAATCAGTGGAAACGTCTCGGCGAGCGCGAGCTCGAAGAGCGAAAAGCTGCGTAATATACATTGTGTGGCGTACATAGGAATTTCTTTCATTAGAAGATCATTGAAATGCCACACGCTCCGTGAAATGTAATATTTCACGGAGCCCCTTTAAAGCTCGTGAGTGTCTCGTGATTTTTAAAGGGGCGAAAAGGAGAGTGTCGAAAGACGTTCCTGATAATGCCCTTGGAGTGTAGAGAGAAGATGATTGTTCTGTCTTTCAACGAAGCGTCCAGTTTCTCTCCGCACTCCACGTTCTTTATTAAGTTTTGGTGATGAGGAAGCCACTGTGCTCAAAAGCACGTTTATCAACCTATCACCATCTCGACATGGAAACATGTCGAGAGAAATTGGAAGAAGAATTTGCAGATGTCTGTAAAGATGATATTGAGCGTTTCTTCCCTACCAACACCCTGCCATTTTGGCAGGGTGTTTTTCTTAAAACAGCTTTCCAAGGTCGTTTACGGTGATGACGAGCATCAACAAAATAAGTAGTGCAAACCCAATGGTGTTTGTCGCGTTTGCAACGCCTCTTGGAATGGGCTTGCGAGTAATCGCTTCAATAATCACAAAGAGGAGTCTTCCTCCGTCGAGTGCTGGAATAGGCAGGAGATTAATGAGGGCGAGATTGATTGAAATAATTGCGGTGAGTACCAAAAGTGAAACAATGCCGTTTTCACTTGCGTCCCCCACTGCCCCCGCAATGCCTACAGGACCTGCGACCTGCGTAAGGTCTGCAGAGAAGGTGAGTAGTCCTGCAAAAAACTGCACGAGACCGACTCCAATTTGTTTTGTCGCGTCCCATGTAATCACTGCGCCTTCGAAGGGTGCTTCCCAAAAAGGCACGGAGACAGTACCTACAGTTGCAACACCAACACCAAGTGCAAGACGCTCAGGATCGTTTGGCACAATGCCCGAACGCGGAGTAGAAGTCAGAGAGATTGTTTCTCCTTTTCTCATAACCTCAAGCAATACAGGTGCTTGTGTGCCACCTGAGGCTACAAAATTAGTAAACGCTTGTGCATCACGACTCGTGAATACTGCAGTACCAGAGGTTGCGCTGACAATAGAGTCCCCAGCAAGTAGACCCGCCTGCGCTGCTGGACTTCCTTCAACAACACGAGAAATAACGAGACGTGCGTCTGCTACCTGCGGTATCTCCTCGGCTGTTATCATGCGAGGCATGCCCGCAGTTAATGAAATTGAAAACAGTAACCACGCAAATACAATATTCATTGCAATACCTGCCACAAGCACAAGCGCCTGTGTCAGATGTGATTTTGATACAAAAGAATCTTTTGCACTCCCTTCTACCACCGCATCGTCTTCTCCAAATATTTTTACAAACCCCCCAAACGGGAGCCAGTTTAAAGTATAGTCTGTTCCTCCTCTTTTATAAAACGTAAGTGCTCGTGGTGGATAGCCAATACCAAACTCATCTACCCGCATCTTTGCAATTTTTGCCGCAATCAAGTGCCCAAGTTCGTGCACCACAATCAAGGCAACAAGCACCACTAAAAACAAGAGGATGGTCATGAGGGCAGTGTACTACAAAGTGTAGCAACGAGAACGTTTGCAAGGACTAAGACAGCGAAGCGTGGCGAGCGCCCAGAGACGTGGTCCTTGCAAATGTTTTTGTTGCGAAACGAACTCACGCTCACATTATGTTGCAATCTCCGTCTGTTTTTTATCAAGAGATGCTTCGAGCGTTCGCTGTCCCTGCTCTATCAGCTTCTGGAGTTCTTCTTTCAGTCGTCGCAGTTCGTCCTCGCCCATGCCACCATCTTTTTCAGAAGCTTCGAGCTCTTTCATTGCATCTGTTCGGTGTCCTCGAAGCGTTATGCGTGCCTGCTCACATTTGTCTCCCGCAAGCTTTGAAAGCATGGTACGTCGCTCGAGTGTCAACTCAGGAAACGAAACTCGAAGTCCTGCATCATCCACCGAAACAGAGACTCCTAAGTCTGCTTCAGTGATTGCTTTTTCAATTGCTTTTACGTTTTCCTTGTCCCACGCCGTGATACGGATAGACCGCGCATCCTCAACGGTTAGACTGCCCACCTGTTGCAGTGGTGTGCGTGCTCCGTACACTTCGGGCTTAATACTGTCGAGGAGTGCCACGGACGCGCGTCCCGTGCGAATACCAGAAAGCTCACGTGTGAGCCACTCTTCTGTTTCTTTTATATTGTTCTTAAGTTTTGTGAAATCAAATGCCATATGGATGACAGTCTATCACGAGCCGTTATATTGACAGCGCGCGTAAGTGCTCGCGCAGAGATATAAGAGACTTCTCTACAACGTGATCAAAATGCGGTACATGAGTACGCAAAAAAGATTGGAGTGCGTCAGGTGAGTCATGTTCCAAATGAAGTTTGAGCTCAACAAGCGTATCTTCTGGTAACGCCTCTAAGATAGCAATGGCTACCGTTTTAAGCGCTTCTTCTTGTATTTCTTCTTCGGGGTCCATGAGTTACGACTTAGGGCGTGGTGTTCTTCCAAAAATATCTTCAATCCAACTAAAAAATCCAGGATTTTTACGTAGACCTACACGCATCGGGTCTACCATACGTTTTTTGCCAAGAGACAGTCTCTGTTCAAGAACTCTATTTCGGAACGCTTCTCGCTTCAATGAGACGGTTGTAGCAAGAGCATCAAGACTGTCTCCTCGCTCAATCAAGTCGCGAGTAACGAGTGGTCGGAGCGTATCTTTCTCGCGTCCTTTTATTTCTTTTCCTGCATCTTTTGCTCTTTTTCGTATGTCGTTCAGAATTGTTTTTTCAAACGAATCATACGCGTGGAGTGTCGAGAATCCGTCCTCTCCAAGAACCCTCTGCTCACCGTCAATAAGAGTGTCGAGCACAGCACCCATCGCTACTCCTTTATCTACCTCGCCTCGCGCCTTTTCTTTTTCGGTTTTGGTAAAACCAGCGCCAGGACGAGCTATCGAGGCGAGCGCGTAGAGCAAGTCATTACGAGAGGCAAGATACGAATCGCGAAGCTTTGCTTCATGGGGACTGAGTCGGATATTTTTTGTAGTGCCTTCAAGTTTTTCACGCTTCTTTTTTGTTGCGTGCAGGTACGCTTCGCGTGCGGCCAGAAAACGTTCTTTCAAAAGAGGAACCTCGCCCGGAAACTGTGCAAAGAGTGTTTCGACATCCTGATCTTCTGATGCTTCTGCAGTTGTTCCCTTGAGACGATTTTCCCAACCACTAAATGTTTCTTCCTCGTCACGAGAAAACGCCTCATTGATTTGCTGCGCGTTTGGAATAAACGATGCGACGAGTTCAGGTTCTCTGTCTATACCTCTAATACCTGCTCTGCGACGCACAGTAGCTTCCATTGCTTTTTGTAGATTCTCCCCTGCGCGCAAATATGCTTCGCGAAGATCTCTCCCGTTCTCTCCTTCTTTCCCATCAAGAAATGCCTGACGAGCTTCAAGAAAGCGTTCATCCAACTCGCCGAGCTCTCCTCGTTCTCTAAATTTCTCAATAATGTTTTGAATAGTAAGTACTGGTTGCGCTCCCCTCTCAACACGCGGTCGCGCTCTTTCAGGCTCTGGTGCCTGTTCAGCTTCAGAAGTTTCTGTTTCGTTTTGTGATTGTGCCGGTGCTTGTTGCTCTCTACGCGCGCGAGGAGATGGTCTCGTCTGTGTCTCAGCGTCTGCCGCAATGGGTGTTTGAGCTTGTGGAGCTCGACGTTGTCTGCGAGGAGGTGTTGCGGGTTGTCTTAAACGTTCTTCCGTCGCAAGCTCATCAGCTTCTGGTGCTCGTCTTGTTTCAGGAGGTGGCTCTGGTGTTTGGTCTTGTGGTGGCTCAGCAGGAGCTTGTGCAGGAGCGTTTTCAAGTCTTGTAAGTCCATCATCAAATCCCGCGCCTTGATCAGGCGACTCAACGCGCTGACCAGAGAGCATTGCTTCATTTTGTCTTTCTTGCGCTTCACGACTTGCAGCAAGTTCTTCTTGTCCAGGAACAATCTCAAGGTCTCCGTATCCGTCATCATTAACATCCGTTTCAAGTGGAGCACTGTTTATATTTCGGCGAGGTGGTGGTGGCATAAAAAAATTTTAACATACATATAAAAGTGAAAGGGGAAGCCGAGGCTTCCCCTTCCGAAAAGCCCAAGCTTTTCCTGTCTGACGTGTTACGCTGCCGCCGTTTCACCTTGGTCGATCGCTTCATTGCGGTCGACTTCGTTCACGGCGGGTTGGTTTGTCTCGTTCGCAACCTGCCCTTCTGAGAACAGGTCAACGAACACGGGCTCCTCAGTTTCGCCGCCGATGAAGCGGAGAAGAACCTTGGAGTTTTCCCACTGTTGCCGCTGTGCGTCGGGCAACAGTTCGCCGGCGTAGAGGAGCATGTCGATGTAGGCTTGCGCCTTCTCGCCACGCGCGTCCGCACTCAGATTGATCAAAATCACGTTCGAGCCGGTTGCCCGTGCATCGCCGAGTTTGGTGGCGACCACATCGACCACGGCTTCCTGACCGCGCTTGTTGCCCTCGTAGTTGCCGCCGAAAGCGGTGTTCCCGTAGAGCGCCGTTGCGAAGTCAGGCGTGACTTTTTTCGTCTGCGAGCGAATCATCTCAGCTTCCGCGAGATATCCGAGCTGACCGGTGACGTAAATCTCCTTGTCGGAGCAATACGACGCGCCCATTGAGAGCCCGATGCCGCCCGTCGCTTTTTCCACTGCCTTTTCGTTCTCCGGGTTCTGACCCGCAGCGATAGCGACGCGCCGACCATGTTCGAACAACTTCGGATCGATCGTGGCGACAGCGCGAGTGGTTTCCGTCTTCGCCGTACGTTGGCGAGGAGCTTTTTGCGTTTGCGTCATGTTGTAATGTACTCCACTGACCCACCATTGGGTCTATAGTTGCTCTCACCCTGTGGTGAGTCGCATCTATAATATTATCAGACACCCGTTGCTTTGTCAAGCCCTCTACACCCCCCTCGGGGTCGTGAGTAAAATGTGCTCAAAAATGAGCTTTAGGGGCGCGGAGCGCTCATGGAGTATTGGAATAAAACGGTCGAGGTCTGACAGAAATGCTTGGAGCTCAGCGGTGCTTTTTTCTTTTCGTACTTCATATCCTGCACGAAGTAGTGCTTCTGCAATCTGGAGCGCTTCCGCACGTGCGCCATTCTTTTCTTCTTGCTTATCGGACTTCGAGCGCACGAGAATTTTCTCAACCAGTTTTGCACGTTCGACACTTGTTGCTTGTAAAAATATTTCAGCGACACTTTCTGTTTGGTTTTTTTCTTTTTTTATATTCTGCTGTGGAAGCGCCGTCATGCGAGAACGCAGTGTTGGAATAATGATGCCGACACTTGGCACGACTAAAATTAATACGGTGCCTTCTGGCGGTTCTTCAAATATTTTAAGAAGTGCGTTTTGCGCTTCATGGAACATGCGGCTCACTGCAATAATGATTCCCTTTCGTGTGCCCACCATTGGTGTGCGATACACGCTGTCGTGGAGTCTTCGAGACTCTTCTACGGGAAATGCTTCGTATTGTAAAAGGGTGATGTCTGCGTGTGCTTTTTCCCCCACAAACTCTTTAAGATACATTCGTGCTTGCTGTATCCCCTCTTCAATATCCCCCGCTATGAAAAATGCATGTGCCATTATTTATTTCTTCGAGAGAATACTCTTTTTGTAGGTGTCCAAATGTTTAAGCGCTACGCCCGTTCCGCGTGCCACACAGTAGTACGCATCAGGCGCAAGTTTTGCATACACTCCTGTGCGACGAAACACCAGCTCGGTCATGTTACGCAATTGAGAAGTGCCTCCCGTTAAAATAATGCCATTATCAATAATGTCGCTTGCGAGTTCTGGTGGTGTTTCTTGAAGCACCTTGCGAACGGCGTTCATCATGTCACGCAATTCACGATTAATTGCCTGCACGACTTCATTTGTTTTTAAATCAACGGTGCGCGGAAGACCAGACACAAGGTCGCGCCCCTTGATAGGCATCGTAATTTCCTCAGACACGGGTACGGCAGAACCGATGGAGATTTTTATTTCCTCTGCGGTCTTGTCGCCAATGGAGAGATTGTACTGTTTTTTGGCGTAGTCGATAATAGCTCTATCAAGTGCATTCCCCGCCACCTTTACGGAGGTGGAAGCAACAATGCCACCAAGCGAAATCACCGCAACGTCAATCGTGCCTCCACCAATGTCAGCAACCATACGTCCTGATGGTTCGTGAATAGGAATACCTGCACCAATAGCAGCCAAAATTGGCTCTTTGACCACATACGCGTTTGCCGCTCCCGCTTTAATAGCCGCCTCAATCACCGCGCGTTTTTCTGTGCCCGTCACACCAGCAGGTACTGACACCAAGACCGTTGGTTTCCAAATATTCCATTTTGGAAGCGCCTTGCGCATGAAGTAGCGAAGCATCGCTTCAGTGACACGATAGTCCGCAATCACTCCGTCTTTCATGGGGCGATACGCAATAATTGAGTCAGGAGTACGACCAATCATTTTTTTTGCTTCAACACCAATAGCAAGAACTTTGTTTGTTTCTGTTGAAACGGCAACCACCGAAGGCTCATTGAGCACCACACCTTTTCCAGGGAGAAACACCAGCACATTTGTGGTGCCAAGGTCGATGCCGAGTTTTGGTGAGAAGAATGACACGATTTTTGCAGTATACCACCACACCAACTTTCTCTGCGACCGCCTATTTTCAGGGTACTTGGAGTGAGTCCTTCAAAACCTTTACTGTTTTCATTAACTCCTTAAAAGTTGGTGTGGTGGATACCGCGTGAGCAGATGGAGCTTAAAATACGTAATTCCTCACGTGTCTGTTAAAATGTCACTCTATGTCTGAAAGTACGTTTGTAGTGCATGGCGGAAAAAAGCTCTCGGGCACAATTGTTACCAACCGCTCAAAAAATGGTGCCGTTGCACTCCTTGCTGGTTCTCTGTTAAATCGCGGAACGACCACACTAAAGTGTGTTCCAAAAATTGAAGAAGTACACCGCCTTCTTGAAGTGCTTTCATCTATTGGTGTTGGTGTTTTGTGGGAAGGAAGTACGCTCACTCTCACGCCACCAAAAATAATTTCTCTTGAAACCATTGATAGTGCCTCTGCAATAAAAACACGAAGTATTTTAATGTTCATTGGCTCTTTGATTCATCACTTCCCTTCATTCACCCTTCCACAATCAGGCGGGTGTACGCTCGGTCTTCGTTCTATTCGTCAACATCTTTATGCACTTGAGCGTTTTGGTGTCTCTATTGAAGTTAAGTCAGATCACTATGTTATTTCTCACACAAAATTAGTTCCACAAACAGTGGTGCTGTTCGAGTCCAGTGATACCGCCACTATTAATGCGCTCCTTGCCGCCGCGCGAATAGAGGGCACCAGCGTTATCAAGTACGCGTCTGCAAACTACCAAGTACAAGAAGTGTGTGGTTTTTTACAACAACTTGGCGTCGCTATTGAGGGCCTTGGGACCACGACACTCACGGTGACTGGCGTTCTCGACATTTGTAAAGATATTACGTACACCGTCGCAGAAGATCCCACAGACGCTATGTTTTTTATTGCGGCAAGTGCTTCGACCAAATCATCTTTGACTATCGAGAAAGCACCGATTGATTTTCTTGAAGTTGAACTCTCTATCCTAGAAAAAATGGGATTGAAATTTGAAGTAACACCGAGTGGCGTTTCAGAAAACGATATTACGAAACTTGCAACCATTACGCTTCATCCATCAGAACTGACTGCATTCCCAGAAAAAATTCACCCGCTTCCCTATCCTGGGCTCAATATCGACAACCTTCCTTTCTTTGCGATTATCGGCACTCAGGCCACGGGCAACACATTTATTCATGACTGGGTATATGAAAAACGTGCCATTTACTACACAGAGCTAGAACGTTTTGGCGCCGAAACTCAGCTCCTCGACCCTCACCGCATTATGATTTCAGGTCCGAGGCATTTACGCGCATCTGAAATTACTTGCCCTCCCGCACTACGTCCTGCAACCATTCTCCTTATAGGTGCGCTCGTTGCCGAAGGTACTTCAACACTTCGAAACATCTATAGTATTAATCGTGGCTATGAAGATTTGGCATCTCGTATTCGCTCCATCGGAGGAGACATAACGCACGCATAACTCATCATGAAACATATTAGTGAATATGTCTCGACAATCAAAAAAGATTCCAAAAGAAAAACGGAGCGTGGAGAGCTTATGCGCTCCTTCGTCTCGCATCTCAACGCTGCGCGCGCCCGTGATAACTTCCCTATGATTTCCATGTCTCGTATGGGAAAAATTCTTGAAAAAATTCCTACAAAAGACTTGTACTATCTTAAAAGTGTTTGTGACAAAGCAAAAAACTTTAGTAAAAAGTTCTGGTTCGAAATCGACCCTCGCAAACACGAGAAGGAGAATCCATTTTAAGTCTCTCACTTTTTCCACTGGCACGACTTGTCCCGTCGTACTCGCGTCTTCGCGGACTACGGGAGTGGTGAAGTAGACCCTAAGAAGCACAAAAAAGAAAACCCATTTTAAATCTCTTCTAGAAAACAGGTACGCTTGCTGTTTTGGACTCGGTAGTATAGGGTTATCTTCGACCTCGGACGATTTTTGTCCCTCGCTCGTACCTTGGTCTGTGCGGTGTCGCTTTCGGCTCGACTGCGACACCGCACGCGTCCCCTGAAGGGACATGCCAAATACCAACCCCACAGGTTGGTGTTTTTTTGTTATAGTCAGCTCATGGAAATAGTCCAAGACGGAAGCATAGTGCTTCGAACCAAGGCAAAAGAAGTGTCAAAGAGTGAGTTTGGTGGAAAAGAGCTGAGTGCTCTCCTTTCTGATATGGAAAAAACTCTCGACGGCGAGCGTGATGGCGTTGCGCTTGCCGCTCCGCAAGTAGGTCACGCAAAACGTATTTTTATTGTCCGCTACGACCGTCTCCTCCCGCCCTCCCACACGGAAGACGCTCCTGTAAAAGATATTGGTATTTATATAAATCCTGAGCTACTACGTGTATCTCGCCGTAAGGATGAAGTGGATGAGGGGTGTCTTTCTGTTCGTGGAACCTACGGAAAAACAATGCGACATGAGCGCGCAACGGTAAAGGCACAAGACGAAAATGGTGCTTTTTTTGAACGTGGTGGTGGTGGAGTACTTGCTCAGGCATTCCAACATGAAATAGATCACCTGAACGGCATTTTATTTACTGATCACGCCGTCAATCTACGAGAAATCTCGCACGAACCATATGATGAAGCGTAAGTTCGCATTTTTTGGCACGCCCTATGTTGCGCGTGATACCTTGGCGCACTTAGTTGAGCATGGATACACCCCAGAGATAGTCATCACCTCACCCGACGCCCCTCGCGGACGCGGGCTTACGCTGACTGCGTGTGAGACAAAGGAGTGGGCACTTGAACATAAGCTTTCTGTTCTCTCTCCACAAAAACTAGATGAAGTCGCTCAAAAAGAAATACACTCTTATGGATGCGAGTACGCGCTGGTCGTTGCCTACGGCAAGATACTTCCAAGAAAAATGCTGGATGCTTTTCCAAAAGGGGCCTTAAATGTGCATTACTCTCTACTACCTGCATATCGAGGTGCTTCTCCCGTTGAGGGAGCACTCCTTGCCAGCGAGAGTGTGACTGGCGTCTCCATTCAGAAAATGGTTTTTGAGCTAGATGCAGGAGACGTACTCGCTTCTCGCGAAGTTCCTATTCTTCCAAGGGACACCACGCGTGAGCTACGACCAAAATTGATTGAAGAAGGTGCTGAGCTTTTAGTGAGCGTCCTTCCCGCATTTGAGCGTGATGAAATCATTCCTGTGCCACAAAACACAGCACTCGCAACACATGTAGGTAAAATTGAAAAAACAGAAGGAGAACTCATGCTAGGTGAGAATGATGAGCAGAATTGGCATAAATATCGAGCATTTGCGGAGTCTCCGGGCACATATTTTTTTATACAGCGGGATGGAGCGAAGATACGAGTAAAAATAAAAACAGCTCAGTTTGAAAACGGCGTGTTCACACCTCTGCGAGTTGTGCCCGAAGGTAAAAAAGAAACAGATTTCTCTGTACTATAAAAACACGCTCGCATTCGCGAGCGTGTTTATGCTAAGCGTCGAGCACAACTTCTTCGGCGATTCTCACAAAACGCACTCCACGATATTTTGTGCGCACAATCACTCGCGAGAAACTGTCGTTGCCACCCACAAGAATTCGAAGTGCAAGCTCCCCTTTGTATACGCCGTACTCGGCAACATATTCAACGTAACAAAGCCCTGTATTCACATCTTCGCGAACACCAAGCACGCTGTACATTCCTCCCTTGAAATGACGATACGAGCCGACAGGAATGGCTTGCTGTATTTTCTTTAACACAGCGAGCGTTTCTGCGCTCCGTGGTTTTGACGCGTTTGCTTTGTTTTCTGCAACCAAGGTGGCAAGAAAACTTTCAAACGCCTCAGCTTCCTCGAACGTTGTTGGATATTGCATGTAGAACCCTTTCTGAAAAGCATCCTACCTGAAAATATGAAAAGACGCTTGTGGAGATGCCACAAGCGTCTGACTCGTCTTATTCAACCGTCTTCTTACGCCAAATTAAAATGGACGTCGCTGCCCCAATGATGCCAAGTCCAAGAGCAATTGCTGGTGTTGCTTCTACTTCAAGCGAAAGCAGGTTGCCCTGCAAGCCTGTTGCGACTCCCCACGCAACGCACACGACGGAAAAGAACATCAGCGGTGCTGAAAGGTGTGCATACTGATTCATCTGATCTCTCCTTTTTCATAATTGACCAGATATATATTATTCTACTAATAGTATTAGTTGTCAATAGTAAAAATCTTACGTGGAGAGCGGTGTCCTGAAATCATCTTTATTTTGCCAAGAGGAATACCAAGATGTTCTGCGAGTATTTCACGTATGCGTTTGTTTGCCATGTTCAGCTGGGCAGGTTCTTTTACAGAAATGGTGTACGTTTTTTCATCGGACTGTAAAATAGATTCTTTGCGCGAGTTTGGACGCGCCTCCACTCGAATATACATACCCAGTTAGGACAACTTCGGATTACGCATGAAATAGTTACGTAACCGTTTAGTAATAAAGCGCCGACCTTCTGTGGTTTTCATATATTGTTCTCGTTGTTTTGTATCTTGATACGAACGACATGCTTCATAATATATTAGTTCGAAAGGTCGGCGCGACGCAGTTGCTCGTGAACGCCCGTTTTGATGTTCCAAGAATCGCTTGCGTAAATCTTGTGTCATACCTATATATCTATTTCCATCACGTTTACTTTCTAAAACGTAAATATAGTAGAAAAGATTCTGATCCGAAGTTGTCCTACTGGGCATGGTTATTTTCTAAACCCTCGAAGAAACGATTTCACTGCGGCACCTCCCTTGCGCACAAGATAGTGGTCTTTTTTGCGTGCGCGTGCGAGCTCTCGCCCCACATCACGCACCACTGTTGTCACCGCGTGGTCAATTTTTGCTTTGGTAGACTCCGCTCGATAGCGTGTTCCTTTTAAATCGATATTGAGTTCTGCTCTCCACACATCCCCATTCTTCTTTCCGCCGACCGCGCGTTCAAGTTCAATAAAAGCTTTTGCCTCTGTGTGGTCATCTCCGAGAAATCGCTCGAGCGCTTGTACTTTTTTTGTTGCTTCACTAATCACCTCTCCCGTCGGCTCATACTTTGTCGCTTTAAATTGGATATCCATGCTCCATATACAATACCCTGTTCGTTATGGCTCGGTCAAATCACGGTTGCTGAATACGCATTTTCGGCTAAAATGACAACACATTCCGCAGATGTGCGAACGTCTGCGGGATATGTTCATTCCGCGGTAGCTCAATGGTAGAGCAGCTCCCTGTCGATTAGGCAGCCTTCTCGAGGAATCGGGATTGCAAATTTCGGGATATCGGTGAACGCTAAGTCCGCCAACTGGTGGATATGTCAACACCGAGGGAACGGATAAATATTTATATTAATCCGAGCGCCGTAGAGACTAGATACCGAAACACCGAGAACCGGTGGTGATATAGTCCACGCCTTTAGGAAACTCTAGGATTACGTGTAAGGAGTTGGTTGTAGGTTCGAGTCCTACCCGCGGAGCCCACACTAGGTTTGATTCCATAGTCCCCAATTTTTCCCGCGCGGCGGCTACCGCCGCGTGTACTGGGTGCGCGCCCAAAATTCTCTTAGGAGCGAAGCGAGTTAGAGAATTGGAAGTACTCTTTTGGGGTGCCGTCCCTGACACTTTTTGATTCAGAAGATGCAGGTTCGAGCCAAAGATTTTTTGAAGGGCGGCTTTTTCGTTTGTTGCACTTTTGCACAGTTCGGTTTGACCAATATACCCCCCAGGGGGTATATTGCGTTATATGAAATACATGGACGATAAAAACAAAGCAAAAGTCGTTCGTCGCCTCAAGTTGCTTGAGGGACAAGTTCGCGGTCTTCAAAAGATGGTTGAAAATGACACGTATTGCATCGACGTGATTACACAAACCTCAGCCGTGAAGCAGGGACTATCTAACGTTGAGGATTTACTTCTTGAAAACCACCTTGATCACTGCGTACACCACCAGATGAAAACTGGACAGACTGCGAAGGCAAGGGCGGAGATCATCAAAGTGTATAAGCTAAAGAGAAAATAATATGCATACACAAACATACAGAGTCAAAGGAATGCATTGCGCCTCGTGCTCCTCAGTAATCGAGAAGACTTTTAAGAAGGTGGAGGGCGTACATTCCGCGGAAGTAAATTATGGTACAGAAAAAGCAAAGGTTTCTTTTGATCCGTTAAAAACAAATCCCCATGACCTTTCAGAAGCTATTGAACCACTCGGATATTCCCTAGAAGTTCCGGCTAGTGCCGAAGAAATGGGGATGTCTCCTAGTGAACATGCCGAGCATTTAGGTCTTAATCAGTCAAAGAAAGAGAAATTGGCGGAAGTAGCAGATATGCGAACAAAGGTACTTTCCGCAATTCCAATCGCGGTTTTTGCGGCCCTTGTCATGGGATGGGACATACTCGCGGAATACAGTATCGCTCCAGCGATGAGCTATACGACGAAAGAATTCTTTCATCACCTGCTTCCAATACTTGCTACATACATTTTGTTTGTCGTTGGCAAACCCTATCTTCTCGGTTTCTATAGATTCCTTCGCTATGGCAAGGCAAACATGGATACGCTTATCGGTATCGGTACAGCCGCTGCCTTTTTATACAGTTTTGTAGTCAGCGCTTTTGAAGATGTTCTTCGTCCATTCATAAACGTTGACTACCAATATTACGACGTGACGATTGTGGTCATCACCTTTATTGCTCTCGGTAAGTATCTTGAGGCACGATCAAAAATAAAGACAGGTGACGCTATCGAGAAACTTCTCAATCTTCAGGCAAAAACAGCTCTTGTGACTCGTGACGGGAAAGAAGTAGAAATTTCTGTAAATGACGTTAAGCACGGAGACTTCATTATCGTTAAGCCCGGGGCAAAGATCCCTGTAGACGGCGTTATAACTGAAGGAGGTTCCTTCGTCGACGAATCTATGGTTACTGGTGAACCGATGCCAGCCCAGAAAAAGATTGGTGACAGTGTCGTGTCCGGGACAATTAATACTAGTGGTTCCTTCACATTCAAGGCAACCAAAGTTGGCAGAGAGACGCTCCTCGCCCAGATTATAAAGATGGTTGAGGATGCTCAGGGAAGTCGTGCTCCCATACAAGCACTTGCGGACAAAATATCGGCAGTATTTGTACCCATCGTTCTTGTGATCGCGTTTCTTACGCTCGGTGCGTGGCTTATTATTGGATCGCAATACCTGGGATTCTCTCAGGCCTTGTCATTCGGCCTCGTTTCATTCGTGGGAATTCTTGTCATCGCGTGCCCGTGTGCGCTCGGACTCGCGACACCGACGGCAATTATTGTAGGAGTCGGTAAGGGCGCTAAAGAAGGTATCCTCATTAAAGATGCCGCTACGCTTGAGAAACTCCACAAGGTGAATACGGTTGTGGTTGATAAAACAGGAACGATCACTAAAGGCAAACCCACCCTAGTTAATATACAAAATCTCTCAGATTTAGAAGATGATGCCCTTGTATCAATTCTCGCATCGCTTGAGAAGAAGTCAGAGCACCCGATTGCACACGCGATTGTACGTTACGCACAAGAAAAAAATATCCCGTTGTCGAACGTTTCTGATTTTGAGGGGATACAAGGCAAGGGTTTGCACGGAGTTATTGATACCGGCGAGTATTTTGTTGGTAGCGCAAAGCTCGTAAGCGATCTTAAACTTCCATTCGACGCCGCTAAACTGAATGAGTTTACCTTGCAAGGAAAGACCCCAGTCATTCTCGCTACCAGAGAAAAGGTGCTCGGGTTCGTTATGGTTGCTGATGAGATAAAAGCAGAGTCAGTCGAGGCAGTAAAGAATCTTCACAAACTTGGCATACAGGTGATTATGCTCACGGGAGATGATGAAAGGGCGGCAAAATATATAGCATCACTTGTGGGGATTGATGATGTGTTCGCTCACGTACTTCCAGAGGACAAGCTCAATAAAATTAAGGAACTTCAGTCGCAGGGTAAGATAGTCGCCATGGCGGGTGATGGCGTAAACGATGCGCCCGCACTAGCACAAGCAGATGTGGGAATTGCCATGGGGACCGGCACAGATGTTGCCATCGAATCGGCGGGCATCACCCTTCTTGGCGGCGATATTTCGAAGCTCGTAAAGGCAATCAAACTTTCAAAGATCACTATGCTCGGCATCAAGCAGAATCTTTTCTGGGCCTTCATCTACAACATTGTAGGCATTCCTCTTGCGGCCGGGGCTTTATATCCAGTATTTGGGTGGCTCTTGAACCCTGTTTTTGCCGGATTTGCCATGGCAATGTCGAGCGTATCGGTTGTATCCAACTCATTACGAATTAAGGCAAAGAAAATATAAATATGAAAACCTACACATTCCACGTCTCCGGTACGCATTGTCCATCATGCAAAATATTCATTGAGGACGTTCTCAATGAACAGATAGGTATTGAGAATGTGTACGTTAACCTAAAACAAGAGACAGTTTCGTTTGATACAAGTCTTGATGATAGTCAGCACAAACTCGCAGAGGTTTTGACCGAAAAGATAAAACACAACGGGTATTCACTTTCAGTCGAGAAGAAAGCTAAGGAGAAAAAGGATACTGGCATCATTTGGCAGGCTTTGCCGATTGGTTTGGCGTTTCTGGCTCTCTTTTTCTTTGTGCAAAAGTCAGGGATTCTGAATTTCGGTCTGGGAGGAACAGTAACCCCAGTTACGAGTTTTATCATCGGTCTCATTGCTTCCGTCTCGAGCTGTCTCGCGGTTGTGGGAGGGCTTGTCCTCTCTCTTTCTGCAACAGTGTCAAAGGACAAGATAAGTGACATAAAACCAATGATGCTTTTCCATGGCGGAAGACTAATCAGTTTTGCTGTGCTTGGCGGTGTACTCGGTACCATAGGAAGCGCAATCGGTATCAGTTTTACCCTTACTGCAATCTTAGGAATCATCGCGTCAATCGTAATGATTGTACTGGGACTTAATCTGATAGGAATTTTTGAGAAAAACCTAATCGCTCTTCCTTCAGGAGTTTTCAGTTTCTTCCGCAAGGTGGAGCATAAGACAATAGCGCCGTTTTTGGTCGGTGCTGGTACCTTTTTCCTGCCTTGTGGGTTTACTCAGGCAATGCAAGTAGCTGCACTATCAAGCGGTTCATTTTTCTCAGGGTTTTTGATCATGGGGGCATTCGCTCTCGGTACACTACCAATGCTCGCGCTTCTCTCATTTGGTTCTGCTTCATTCGCACAGTCAAAACATGCTCTGCTCTTCTTCAAATCGGCAGGTGTTCTGGTGATTGGTCTTGGGGCGTTCGCGCTTCTCGCAGGACTTGCCGGGCTCGGTATTATCGAGCCTTTATTTAACATATAATTTACTAGTTACTCTATGCAAAAAACTACAGTCATATCCATTGTCATCAGTATTGCCCTCATTGGAGGTACCTTTTACTTTGTCTCTGATAGGTCGGCATCTTCAGGTGGCGAAGTCGCGCAATCACAGAATGTCGAGGTTAAAGACGGCGTGCAGTATGTGACTGTTACCGCAAAGGGCGGCTATTCTCCGCGCATCACGGAAATTAAAGGAGGGTTGCCTACTAAACTGGTTGTGAAGACGGACGGCACCTATGATTGCTCGGCATCGCTCGTGGTTCGAGCTATTGGTTTCCAGAAGATATTGCAACCGACTGGTGAGGAGGTAATAGATTTAGGTACTCCAAAATCTGGAGACAGGGTCCAGGGAGTGTGCGGAATGGGAATGTATAATTTCCAGATCAAGGTCAGTTAACTAACCTATAACTGCTACACGGCTACATACGGTGTTTCCTGACACCGCGATAGTTCGAACTTCGTTCAAGCGCAGCCCTGAGTTGGGTAGCACCCATAGTCCCAATTTTTCCCGCGCAACAGAGCCAGATTTTTAGTGTCCGTTCCCAGACATTATGATTCCATCGTATATGTCCTTATTTTCCTCCCCCGAAACTTTAAGCACGCCCCAGGCACCCTTCTCCATACGCGCAAGCGCGTGGTCTACAAGAACGTAGTTACCCGGAACTTGGAGATCAAACTCGACAACAGTCGCCCCGCCGGCTGGAATAACAGTTGTCTGGATATTTTCGTGTGGGGCCGCAGAAAGCGACGCTTCTGGGAACACCCTATCGAATATTTCCCCAATAACGTGAAATGAGGAGATGAGATTCACGCCGCCATTTCCTACATACATACGCACCGTCTCACCTGTTTTCGCTTCCATTGCTTTGTTTACTCCTCCCACTCGTCCGTTGAATGTAATGTAGGATGGGTTCCCATCAAGCATCGCTTGTGCATCAAAAAGCTGGAGTCCTTTGCGCCCCATGCCGCCTACTGAGTAGTATTCGCCTTGCATGACATAGTATTCGTGGTCCACTTTCGCAAGTCCTTCTTTTGGTTCAACGAGAATGAGGCCGTACATGCCGTGCGTCATATGATTGGCAACGTTCGGCGTTGCGCAATGGTAGACGAACACCCCCGGATGAAGTGCTTTAAAGGTCACCGTTGCCGTTTCTCCAGGAGCAACCATCGTTGAGACCGCGCCGCCACCTGGGCCTGTCACCGCATGAAGGTCAATGTTGTGGTGGTGCAAGCTCGTCTCGTTGTTACGAAGCGTAAGCTCAACTGTATCTCCTTCGCGCACTCGTATGAAAGGTCCTGGTATCTTTCCGTCAAACGTCCAGTAGTTGACGAAGACTCCTGGTGCCATCTCGGCGATAACCTCCTTAGTTTCAAGCGCTATTTTTATGACTGCCGATTCCGTTCGGTCAATCGGAGGAGGAACTTCGTTCGGATTCCGTGCAATGTCCGGAACGCGTTCAAGCTTGTCGAAATGAGTAAACAGACTCCACACGTTTCCAAACGGCAATACTGGTCCTTCCGCGGGGCCATAGGTGGTAAGTCCTAGCGGATACTCAAACGCGCGTGGCAAACCGTTTGGCACATAGAATACGACTGAGGCAGCGATGAACACGACGACAAGAGCAACGCGCATCCAGCGCCAGCGTAAATGACGCAACGCAAGATAAATAAAGAGTGCGGCAAATACGAAGGCGACGAAGATTCCAGCGACTTGAACGAAATAGGACCACGTATATCCGAAGAGTTGCAACATAGGCTAGAAAGGTATTTTACATTCCTCAAAACAGTGCGCATCGCGGTTGAGGCGGTAAACGCGCTCGCGTCCCCTCTCTTCATATGAGACTGCTCGCACGGAACGGAGTGTATTGAGATGATGCGTTATTGTCGGCTGGGTCAATTTGAGCGTCTTGGTGAGCGCCCCTACCGTAAGCCCTTCTCGGCTTTTTCCTAAAGTGCATACCAGACTGTACCGGCTCTTTGAGCCAACCACCTTGAAGCAATCGGGGCACAGGTCTTCTTCGGCGACAACTCCCTGGGGTACCCACGATGGACGCGCATAAGTACGGGCTTTTGAAGCTTTTTTCACGCGCCCCTCACTTTTCCCCAGTTGTTTTTGACTCATAGATGACTATCTATTGATATACTAGTAAGATTAATAGATGATTATCAATATAACATGACGCGCCTATGAAACAGAACGAGAAGCACCCATCTGGGGAAAAGAGAACATTTAAGGAGATTGTAAAAAGGAACGGCGCGCATGTGCCCTTCAAACGGGAGAAGATAGTGGCCGCCCTCACAAAAGCCGGAAATGCAACTCACGAGTTTACCGCCCAGAATGCGGAGGCTCTGACGGATACCGTACTCGCTCGCGCCGCAAAAGAAATCGACGGCCTTCCGACCGTCGAAGGTATACAGGACATCGTCGAGCGGGTTCTCATGGATGCTTCCTTCCAAGAGACGGCGAAAGCTTACATCGTCTACCGCAAGCAGCATGCTGATCTGCGCGCGCTCGCAGCCGCGGCTTCCGTCGATCTCATAGACGGCTATCTCGATAGGCTCGACTGGCAGGTCAAAGAGAACAGCAACATGGGCTACTCGCTCCAGGGCTTAAACAACCATATCTTCTCTGAAGTGAGCAAAACGTATTGGCTCACAAAAGTGTATCCACACGAAGTCGCCGAGGCACACGAGTCGGGCGACCTTCATCTCCATGATCTTGGAACGCTCTCCGTCTACTGCGTGGGATGGGACCTCATGGACCTCCTTCTCACGGGCTTCCGTGGCGTCCCTGGGAAAATAGAGTCAGCTCCTCCCAAACACTTCCGTAGCGCGCTCGGACAGGTCGTGAACTTCATGTATACGCTCCAGGGTGAGGCAGCGGGCGCAATCGCCTTCTCAAATTTCGACACCCTACTTGCTCCCTTCATACGTTACGACAAACTCACGTATGAAGAGGTACATCAGGCGATGCAAGAATTTGTCTTCAACATGAACGTTCCGACGCGCGTCGGGTTCCAGACCCCTTTCTCCAACATTACGCTCGACCTCACCCCTTCCCCGAACTTCAAGAAGTCTCCAGTTATCCGCGGTGGAGAAGCGCAGAAAGAAACATACGGAGAGTTCCAAGAAGAGATGGATATGCTGAATCGTGCGTTCTTCGAAGTAATGGCGGAAGGAGATGCTACGGGCCGCGTATTCACATTCCCCATACCGACGGTGAATGTCACAAAGGACTTTGAATGGGACAATCCCAACCTCACGGGCCTCTGGGAGATAACCGCCAAGTACGGCATCCCCTATTTCAGTAACTTCGTGAATTCCGACATGAAACCCGAGGATACCCGGAGTATGTGTTGCCGGCTGCGTCTTAATCTTGAGGAGCTTGACCGCAGGGGTGGCGGACTCTTCGGCGCAAACGCACTCACGGGCTCGGTCGGCGTCGTGACCATCAACCTCCCGCGTCTCGGGTATCTCGCGAAAGATGAGGAAGAGTTCCGGACGCTTCTTGTACACCAGATGGACATAGCTAAGGAGAGCCTTGAGATAAAGCGGAAGGCGCTTGAGCGCCTCACGGACGCCAACCTCTACCCGTACACGCGTTTTTACCTCCGCAACATCAAGGCGATGCACGGCGAATACTGGAAGAATCACTTCTCGACGATAGGGCTTGTTGGGATGAACGAAGCGGCACGGAATCTTCTTGGCACCGATATCGGGAGCGAAGAAGGACATCGGTTCGCGGAAGAAACGCTCGCCTTTATGCGCGAACATCTCGTCAACTACCAGAAAGAGACCGGAAATCTCTACAACCTCGAGGCGACCCCGGCCGAAGGTACGGCGTACCGGCTCGCTCTGAAAGACAAGAAGCGCTATCCGAGCATCCTTGTCGCAAACGAGGCGGAGTATCTCATGGGCGCGGAGCCTTTCTACACAAACTCCTCGCACCTTCCCGTCAACTACACCGACGACATCTTCGAGACGCTCGAACTTCAAGACCAGCTCCAGACGAAGTACACCGGAGGCACGGTAATCCACGTCTTCCTCGGCGAGCGTATCCATGACGCGCGTTCGGTGCCTTCGCTCGTGCGGAAGATTTGTACGCAATTCAAGCTTCCATACTTCACCTTGACGCCCACCTTCAGTATCTGCCCGTCCCACGGCTATCGCGCGGGCGAGCATCCGCTCTGCCCCGACTGCAAGAGCGAATGCGAGGTGTATTCGCGCATCGTGGGCTATCTGCGGCCGGTCTCGCAATGGAATGCGGGCAAACAGTCGGAATTTGCGCTTCGGGAAACCTACTCTGCAACGGAGAAGAAAGAGGCTCTATCCGTATGATCTTCGGAGGTTTCGAGAAATGTACGCTCGTCGACTATCCAGGTAAGGTAGCGTGCATGGTGTACACGATCGGCTGCAACTTCCGCTGCTCGTATTGCCATAATCCGGAACTCGTCGACGAGACGGTGGAAACGCGCTTTGATGAGAAAGAAATCCTGTCTTTTCTAGATGCGCGGAAAGGTTTTCTTGACGGGATAGTCATCACCGGCGGCGAGCCAAGCATGCATGCGGAGATTCCGTTGTTCATAGAAAAGGTCAAGGAGAAGGGGTATCTCGTGAAGCTCGATACGAACGGCACTAACCCGAAGATGCTCAAAGAACTGACAGACGCTAAACTTGTCGACTATGTCGCGATGGACATCAAGTCGCCACTCCGAAAGTACAGCCAGACGGTTGCCCGGCCTGCGGATATCAACGCCATCCGGGAAAGCATACAAACACTGCTTGCTTCTTCCGTTGAGTACGAGTTTCGCACAACCGTCGTGAAGCCACTCCTGCCGTTTGAGGATTTTGCGGAGATGGGAGAAGACATACGCGGAGCGAAGCGGTATTTCCTCCAGAAGTTCGTACCGACGAAGATTCTTAATCCTCAGTTCAAGCGGAGGGCCTCTTACTCGGATGCGGAGTTCGAAGAAATCAAAAACATTATCAGTCCTTATGTCGAATACTGTGGAATACGCTGATATCTTCCTCGATTACGCGGCAGGAAGCCCGCTTAACCCTGAGGTGCTTGGGGCGATGCAGCCGTACTTCTCTGGTCTGTATCGCAATCCTTCATCGATGCATGCGGGTGGGCGACGCGCGAAGAAAGCGATGGCGGATGCAAGAGAAGAGGTCGCGAGAGCGATAGGTGCGCAAACCGGAGAGGTTATCTTCACAGGCTCGGGTACGGAGTCGGACAATCTCGCGATCATTGGAGCGGCTCGCGCATTGAAAGCTCGCGGGAATCATATTCTTGTTTCGTCAGTCGAACATAAAGCGGTACTTGAGGCTGCAAAGAGTCTCTCGAAGGAAGGCTTCGAGGTTTCGTCCCTTCCGGCAGACCGGTATGGAATGATAGCTCCCGAAACTGTGCGTGCGCATTTGCGCGACGAGACGATCCTCGTATCGGTCATATACGCAAACAACGAGCTTGGTACCATCGCTCCGATACAAGAGATTTCTGCAGTGCTCGCCAAAGCGTGCGAGGGTCGTAATCGTCCAATATTTCATACCGACGCATGCCAGGCGCTCTCGTATCTCGACGTTGACGTAAAGATCCTCGGAGTTGACCTTATGACCTTTAATAGCGCGAAGCTCGGCGGTCCGACAGGTATTGCCGCTCTCTATGTGCAAGAAGACGTCCGGCTTTCTCCACTCATACACGGAGGCGAACAAGAGCGACTTATTCGTCCAGGAACGGAAGCACTTCCTTTGATACGAGGCTTCGCGCGCGCTGTAACGCTAGCCTGCGAGCGCAGGGACTCGGAACGCAACCGCTTGTCTATGCTCCGCGCATATTTCATCGAGCGTCTTATGGAGCGTGTTCCCGGCGTTCTCATAAACGGTCATCCTAGCGAGGTTCTTTCGAATATCATACATATTACAGTTCCCGGCATTGAGGGCGAGGCCATGCTCCTCATGCTCGACGAGCATGGCGTTGCAGTCTCGACTGGCTCCGCCTGCTCGGCGTTTGATCTGCGCCCTTCCCATGTCCTTGCTGCGATAGGCCAGGACAGCGACCTCATCCATGGCAGCATCCGCTTTTCCTTCGGGCCAGATACGACCAAGGAAAAGCTTGAACAAGTGCTTCACGTGTTTCCGGAAATCGTCTCTCGTCTCCGTTCAATCTCATCCGTAACGACTCATGCCTATGAAATGCACTGCCGGTGATGTCGGGGGTTGGCTCTATAGCGAGACGGTGCGCGACCACTTCTTCGCGCCGAGAAATCTCCTGCTTGATGAAGCCTCATACGAGGCGGATGGTATAGGTATCGTCGGAAGCCCCGCGTGCGGAGACATGATGGCGGTCTGGATAAAAGTAAACAAGGCGACAGACAGAATATCCGAATGCAAATGGCGAACGTTCGGATGCGCTTCAGCGATCGCTTCTACCTCGATGCTGTCGGTCATGGTAACAGAAAACGATGGTATGACGCTTGCGCGCGCGAAGAGACTTACGCCCGAGGCGATCATCGAGCGGCTCGGAGGCCTTCCTGATCGAAAGTATCACTGTTCGGTCCTCGGACACCTCGCCATTCGCGAGGCCATCAAGGACTATGAAGAAAACCATGGATGACGCGGAGGAATATGTAGTACGTGGTAGAAGAGAGGAATCACGAGATACCGTGTCGCTCATACTCACGCAAAGAAATGGGCAGGTTCCTTCGTTTGTCCCTGGACAGTTCATCACTGTATATTTTCCGGAACTGAATACGCCCGAAGGAAAATCCTACAGTATCTCAACTCCTCCTAGCAAAGACATGTTCGAGATAACTGTTAAGGCAATCGGGGAGTTTTCTAAGCGACTTTGCGCCATGACACCAGGCGATGTCATTAAGGGCTCGCGGCCGTATGGGTTTTTCTTCAGCGAGCAGAAAGATACTTCTCTGGTGATGCTCGCCGCAGGTATCGGCATAACGCCTTTTCGGAGCATCATTGCGCAGACGCGAGCGGAGTCGCCATCCCGCAGGCTTTCGCTGTTCCATAGCGTAAGGACAAGCAACGAACTTTTGTTTAGAAGTGAGTTTGAGGGAAAGAAAGATTTGTCGGTCCAGTATTTTCTAACACGTGATCCATCCCCAGACCTACCGTCCATTCCTCGGAGAATGGAGGCAACAGATATTATTTCCAACTGCGAACCGGAAGGCTCGGAGTTTCTTATCTGCGGCTCTATTTCGTTCGTCCGTGATTTATGGCGCGGGTTGAAAGAGAACGGGGTTCGCGAAGAGAAAATATATACCGAGGCCTTCTTTTCGCACTAATAAGGGAGTCCGCCGCGTCCTCGCGGCGGGTTATGCGCGCACGGGAAGGGTGGGGCAAGCATTTTGTATTTGCCTCGGGGCTGTTTCCGCTATGAGCGTCCATGGCTAAAGGACGAAGGCCGACGAACACCGAAGCCACAGTATCCCGAAGCGGAAGCGACACTACACACTCACATATGCAAACGAGGATGGGGGTTGTGCGAGGGTGGAATCCGAAGGAACGAGGATGAACCCGAGCTGGGGGAAGGATGCGTCCTTCCCCCAAACAAGGGCGACGCCCGAGCCAGAGAGCCCGCAGGCGATACTGGCGAGGAAACGCGGCGCACAGAGGAATCTAGGCCTTCGTAGCCATAGCGGAAATACCCGAGGCCGGATGGCCGAGGGTGAATCTCTTTGAGCCGATGGACGATACCCACACAGCGGAAAAACACGAGACAATAGTGTATTTGCATTTCCCCGAGCCCTGCCGCTCCAAATGCATTTCCCGCATACCCCCGCGAATCAGAACAAGAAAAGAAGTGCGGACAGGGCTCGGGGCGAGCGCCGAGTCCGCGAGGCGCGAGAGATCAGGGGTTGGGGTTTCGGGCGAAATAGGTACGAGCGAAATCGTATACTAGAGCCCACACTAGGTTTGATTCCATAGTCCCCAATTTTTCCCGCGCGGCGGCTGTCACACGCATCAAGAGTCAGTCCCGGGAACTTCCCGAAGTTCCGTTCTCGCTCCCCTGACTTCCAATATTCTCCCGTGACGCTTCCGCGCCGGGCTTGTTGTCTGCTGTTTCTGGATCTTCAGTTACTGTTCCGCTCTCGTCTGTCGTCTGTTTGGCTTCTTCAGTCCTCAAGTTTCCTCCGCTTTGTGAGAAAAATAGCCACCCTCCACCAATAACAACAACTATTGCGAGCACAATCCACACTATCGAATTATTCATACCTTCGAGAAATTACCTCTATTAGTAACTCAACTTCATAATTCTAGCATCCTAGGGAATGCTGTGGCCAAGCACTCTTAAAATATCCCAAAGAGGAAAATAATGTGGCTGACACCTTTTACACGCCCAGAGACAATACTTGGCCTTTTGGACTATCCCCGAGCCCTGTCGCTCCAAATGCATTTCCCGCATACCCCCCGAAAAACAAAGAAAAAGAAGTGCGGACAGGGTGAGGGGCTGCTGCCTTGGTCCGCGAGGCCGAGACGCATAGCGTCTCGGGGACGGAGCGCGTCGGCGCGAGTCGGGGTCGCGCAGATTCCTAGCAAGGAATCATGCGTGACCGAGAGATCAGGGATTGGGGTTTCGGGCGAAATAGGTTCGAGCGAAATCGTATACTAGAGCAAGGTTGGACGAGAAGGCACGAAAGTGCCTTTTTGTCTTTTAGTAGAGCCGTTTTCGGAGGTTAAAGCAAGTGCGAATTCTGCTTTAACCTCTTTGCTGTTTTCAAGAAGGGTCACTACTAATGCCCGTGCCCAGACTGTATGATTCCATCGTATATATCTTTGTTTTCTTCCCCGGAGACTTTCAGTACACCCCACGCACCCTTCTCCATGCGAGCAAGCGCGTGATCGACAAGAACATAATTGCCAGGAACCTGAAAATCGAACTCGACAACAGTCGCTCCTCCAGCAGGTACGATGGTCGTTTGGACATCTTCATGAGGAGTCGCAGAGAGCGATGCTTCGGGGAAGACTTTGTCGAACACTTCTCCAATAACATGGAACGACGAGACGAGATTCACTCCACCGTTCCCGAAGTACACGCGAGCAGTCTCCCCAGTCTGTGCCTGCATATAGTCTGCAAGTCCTCCGACTCGACCGTTAAACGTGATGTAAGACGGGATGCCATCAAGCATTGCTTGTGCATCAAAGAGCTGTAGTCCTTTACGTCCCATTCCCCCGACCGAGTAATACTCTCCCTGCATGACGTAGTACTCATGGTCCACCTTCGCAAGTCCTTCTTTTGGCTCGACGAGGATGAGGCCGTACATGCCGTGCGTCATATGGTTCGCAACGTTCGGTGTTGCACAATGATAAACGAACACTCCAGGATGAAGAGCTTTGAAGGTCACCTCTGCCGTTTCACCGGGCGCGACCATTGTTGAAACTGCTCCACCGCCAGGACCTGTCACCGCGTGAAGGTCGATATTGTGGTGGTGCAAACTCGTCTCGTTATTATGAAGCGTAAGTTCAACCGTATCTCCTTCGCGCACGCGAATGAAAGGTCCTGGTATTTTTCCGTCAAAAGTCCAGTAATTAACAAATACACCAGGTGCCATTTCAGCGACAACTTCCTTAGTTTCAAGTGCTACTTTTACGACCGATGCTTCCATTCGATCAATCGGAGGAGGGACCTCGTTGGGGTCTCTTGCGATATCTGAGACGCGCTCAAGCTTGTCGAAATGAGTGAACAGACTCCATACGTTTCCAAACGGTAATACGGGTCCTTCTGCGGGACCATAGGTGGTAAGTCCTAGCGGATATTCAAATGCGCGCGGTAAACCGTTTGGTACATAGAATACGACTGAAGCGGCGACGAAGACAACGACAAGCGCAACGCGCATGGAGCGCCAGCGTAAATGACGTAGGGCTAGATAAATAAAGAGTGCAGCGAATAAAAACGCAATGAACAACCCGGCAACCTGCACGAAATACGACCACGTATAACCAAAAAGTTGCAACATATGAAAATTATACCTCAAACCTGGTTCGAACCGGCGTTTCGATTTTCTCCGGACCATGCCGCTCAAAATGCATTTCCTGCATACCCCCGCGAAAAACAAAGAAAAAGAAGTGCGGACACTGAAGACACGCAGTACTTCAAGTGTGGTCAAGTCTGCTTGAGCCACCAGGACGAGGGGCTGTGTACTGTCCGAAGAAAGGGGGCAGGTCACTGCGAAACAATATTTGCTTTTTCTTGAATGTGTATTAAAGTTTGTTCGGGTAACTGTAAGGAGAACCCCATGAGACTGTTAGTAACTATTTTTGTGACTGTCGCACTCGCCCTCGGGCAAGCAATGGCACAAACGACAAGCGTCGAAGGTAACGAAGAATTCCGCGTATTGGAATTGTGTAGCATTGTTGGGGTGGCGCAAGGTATATACGAACCCTTACCACTTGCGCGCGCGGCAGCAAGCGGACACTGCAATGGCGGCTCCACGATACTTGTGCGGGTCATTTCCCCGCGCAACGAAGGTTGCAATTTCATTGCGGTGTTTAGAGCGGCACAACCAAGTCCGGATGCTGATTGGGACGGACTACGCGTCTGCGACTTTGCAAACTCTCGCGCTTTGACAAGCTAGTACAGTCGCTCATCTCTACAACCGCCCGAAACTTTTTCGGGCGGTTTCTGTTTTATTCAATTACGTAGTACTCTTTACGTATTCAATAATCAATATTTATTATGACGTGGAACCGAGGAAGTCAGGGAGTGAGTCCAAAGAAAAAAGCACGCAGACGCAAGAGCGCAAAGCGCCTTGCGGCAAAAGCGGTTATGCTTGCGAAAAAAACATCAAAGAAAGGAAAGAAATAAAACACACATCACCTCTCATAGAGAGGTGATGATAATGTGACTTTCCAATACCATAGGTTGTTATTTAAAATTTTTGTAGTAAGGTGGCAACAGACCTGATCATCTTCAGGCCATAACAACAGAAAGGACGTCCCATGGGCGGTTCATCATTTGATTCTTCTGCAACCTACATCTCGACTGTGGCACTTGCAGATGAAGGTCCCTTCACTTCCTTCAAAGAAGCTCTCAAGAATTTCATTGGACGAATGAAGGACGATCAAAACGTTCGTTCACTGCAAATTATTGAAACCGCGTGCTGGATTACGAGAATCGGAGAGAACACTTCCATCGCACTTAGCTTTTACGACTGCCGAGACTTTGGCTATCGTGTTGGTCTTTTGAGAGGCGAAGATGCTTCCTTTAATGAAGAGGGTTCCGAACCCGAAGCTTCGCTTGTGTATGAGTTATACATAGCGTGTGCTATTGGGAAAGGTGATGCAGAAGACTTCATCGAGAGCTTGCCTAAAGTCAAAACTGCATAAGAACATACCAGGAAGCACAGAGCCTCTATGAGGATGCTGCGCTTCTTTTTTTTACACAGGTCCGTACGGTACACTACTTTCATATTCGTAACTATTCGTTGTATGAAAAAATTCTTAGTGCTCTACTTGATGCCTGTTGCAGGACTTGAGGCATGGATGAAAACAGATCCCGAGCTACGGAAAGTTGAAGAGGAAAAAATGCGCACCGATTGGAACGCGTGGCTTGCAGGCCACAAAGATGCAGTAAAAGAAACGGCGGGTGCAGGTAAAACAAAACGTATCACCAAAGAAGGAGTCACCGATATCAAAAACAATATTATGTTGTACTCCATTGTTGAAGCAGAATCACACGAAGAGGCTTCAAAAATATTTGAAGGAAACCCTCACCTGAACATTCCTGAAGCTTCCATTGAAATAATGCAAATCAATTCCCTTTCTGGGATGTAGAACGAAGAGCTGACATTTCTACAGAGTGTGTTATGATGCGTTCGGGACACCTTGTCCCGAGAAAGGAGGCTTCACGTGAAGCCGATATTTCATGAACCGCGCGGAGAGCAAACAGAGAGGAGGTTTTTAGAAGCGGCACGAAAGCGAACGCCCCAGACACCAAAATGGTTTCGTGGCATTCGACGCTCATCGATTATGTTTGACGCCAAAGGTGTCGACATTTGTGCTAGTATAAAACGTACGGATGACCGAAAAGTTATGACTGTTCCTGTTCAGATTAAAAGTTCTGACGGGGGAAGACGGTCATACTATCAGTCGCATCCAGATGCAAAAGAAGTCAGGGTGCCCGTACTCGTGGTGGATGACACCATGACTGCGGACCAGATTCGAACAGAGCTCTATCGTGCTCTTAAGCCTTTTCTCAGCGTCCCTCGAGATCACTTCAAGTCATATTTGAGTGGGCTCGGTAAACGTGGGCTCTCAGCGCGCGGAAACCAAATAAAAGCGCATATCAAAAAAACTCGTCAAAAAAGTTGACGGGCGCCAGGTCACTTGTTTTCAAGTGACCTGTTTTTTATACTTGTGACGCCAGAAGTAGGTTTCTCTTCTAAAGCAAGTTAAAGGTCGGCTCTTTTTTATTGTTAGACATGGGAGTATGCTTTTCATATATGAAAAGCATACTGTGGGTTTTAATTGCAGTCGCGGTGTTGGTAGGTGCTTTCTTTGCGCTCAATAGTTATATCTATAACGAAAAACAAGGAGAGTTTGCAGACAACCAAAATCCAACTCTAATAACCCACACATTTGAATGGATTATTGAACCCTCCGCACGCTTTGAAGAAACCATGCCGTGGCAAAACCTAACCCTTGTCTTTGATGGAAAAAAGTTTCCTGTTGGTGAGTATCTTGGATGTGCGGGCATTGTTGCAACAACTCTCGAGGGAGAGATTACCCGCAAGACCTGTTGGTTTGGAGGAGGCGGGGACGATGTAAGTGTTTTTCTTGAGAATGGAGAGTACGTCGTTAAAACGAGATGGATTCAAGAAAGTGGAGGTCCTGAGGTGAATGCAGAACCAACAGGACCGTGGGAGGTACTGTTTGTCGTTAACTAACCACTCTGGTAACGGGCGAATCAGCGTGCCAGTGTGTTTGGGTACGTCCCTCCCTGTTTGCGTGCGGTGGATGCACTTTTCCAATATGGAGTGTTCATCGGCACGCGCAGGTAAGTCCTCGCCACAAACCCGCTACCGTTTTTTGTAGCGGGTTTTTCTTTTTTATAAACCATGGTACGTTCGTACAAGACAAAGAAAGGAAAATGTCGTGGGAAAAAGACCGTATTGTTTCTGTCACACTTGTGGTGCTCCTTATCATGAGGAGTACGTAGGTAAAAACGAACTTCCGTGCCATGTGTGCGAGGTTATCAGTTATCGAAACCCCACACCCGTTGCGGTCCTTCTCGTGCCATACGAGGATGGACTTCTTATGGTTCGACGTGGCATTGCGCCGCGTCTAGGTAAAATATCTCTCCCAGGCGGATTCATTGTTATTGGCGAGTCATGGAGAACGGCAGGTGCGCGGGAAACCTTCGAGGAGGCACAGACGGTGATTCCCTCGCCTGATGAATCTATCTATGAATACATGGTGGAGAGCATTCCAAACACTACTCAAATCATTTTATTCGGACTTGTGCGCAAAGATGCAAAAATAGACGTGAAGGAATTCACGCCTACTGAAGAAGCTACTGAGCGACTTGTGATACGAAGACATAATTTTGACTTGTATAAAGACGAGATTGCATTCCCACTTCATCTTCTCGCAATTCAAAAGTACTTCAATCTTAAAACGTAAATAAAAAAGAGCCCATCCTTTGGATGGGCTCTGCCTCTTTTCACGTTTTCGTGCGAGGAGTTTCAGCCTTTTTCAGTAGCTTCACGGAGGACTTCCACCGTGTCGCCAGGTTGAATTGGCTGACTCTCGCGCGCGCGAGCTTCATTGATGACAATCTGCCGTGGCGTTTCGCCACCAGCGGGCGGGATGTTGAGCGTCGTCGCATAGTTTTTCAGAAGCTCAGCCGCCGTGATGGGGTGCTCGGGCAAATCGACCAGCAGTTCGTCTGCGCCACAGACAAGTCTGACTTGGCGCGTTCTCGTTGACGTAGTCATATTTACAATCTCCTTCTATCAACGGAGCGGGATGCTCCGCTTTCAAGATTAAAGAACACTTCAGTGTACGGCAGGTCTTTTTGTTTTCTTACCAACCAAAACGTACTGAGCATACACGCTGCAGCCGAAAGGTTGGCAAAGATGAGCTGTGGAACCCCTGCCGAAGCTAATTCTTCACAGCTCATCTGATCCGGCGACTTGTCACGAGGACTAGCAATTTCCGGATGAAGAAACGTGAGGGGCGGGGTTTTATCCTTACCCTTTTCACGAATGTACGTGTGCACACTTCCGATGGAATAATCATTCCCTCCTGAAATGAGCACTGCGTCAGACAGCGTAGCACAGTGACTGGAGAGAAGAAGTCGTGTGGCGTGATTATCAACGCACGCAAGCACGATATCTCCCTCTCCAATATACACACACGCGTTGTCATCGGTAAGGTACGTCGGCTTGGCTTCGATGTTAAGCCTGGGAAACATGTTCCGCATCTGCTCAACACTCACTTCGGCCTTATTTCCAATTCTTGAAAATGTCTGACGATCAGCATTTTTTAGTTCATACTGATCCCCATCTAAGACGAGAATATGAGGCTTATCTTCAGTATTGTCAAGATACCTGCACAAGGGACCCAAAAGATGAGTTCCGATTCCGCCAGCACCAACGACGATTATTTTCATTTTTCGTCCTTTCCTTTTTTCGATGCTTCAAGTGCAATCGGCGTCGCCTCTTGTCCAAATCCCGCAAACCGATCGTCCACAGTACGTGGTTCGATTGCGATATAGGACGCTTCTTGACGTCGTTTTGTTCGCACTGAAACGCTTCCTTGTTTCTTTACTTTTTGTAACCACTCGTTTGGAACCTGCCAATCACGGAGGATGCCAAAAGGAATGGTATACAGTTTTTCTCGCGACGGAAAGAATTTCCCCATCTGTTTTTCAAGCGGGTTTTCCGGCGCAAGTTTTACTCTGATGATATGTTCGTGAGAGAGCGGAAAACGAGTTCCGTTTATCACATACTCACCATCGAGAGCGAAGAACGGGAACTTGTCGAGCCGACCAATGGTAATGTGTATACCATTGTGTGCCGCCTCGTCGCGTATGTCCGTGCTGGAGTGAAACGCGTTCATGGAACCATGCGAGTGCAGGGTTCCCACGCATTTGTGTCCAGGCAACCGCTGCGTAGGTGGAAACTCAACATGACCAAAGGTTGCCCGTTGAGGGGGTACGCTTAGTGCATACCCTAATTTTTCACTGTAGTGAAGCAAGACTGCAGCTTCGGTTTTTTGTCGTTTGTACACGTCGTAGAAAAACCGAACGGCCTTAGCAAAGACTGTGCTCGTAATACGAGGCAGTAGTAGCTTTGCCTCCACCTGAACATGTTCGAGTCCATCGATTGCAGAAACCGGTATTACTGCGTCAACGAAACCGTTTCGTATTCGCAGAAAAATACCGTTACCTGCAACAAGGAAATAGTGATCATCTTCAGGCGGAATGCTGTCTTTTTCGTTAATATGCACTTTCATTAGGACACCGCCTCTCTTGTGCCGTTTGGAGAAATTATGAATCCTGCTTGCTGTAGTCTGAGAGTCGCTGCATTTTGCAACTCCTCTTGTAGCTGGCCAGAACCCACCAGTAACTCCTCGTTGTTTTTCACCGCACCCACCACACGTATAATGTGTGAGGAAACAGTGTCGTGTATGTGACGGTGGCCCTCTTGTGCAAGCGTCTCAAGTTGTGACACCAGCACTTCAGAAGGTACGTCTTCCAACTTCCACGCCAAGACAAGCGTACTTGCAGATTCTGCAAGTGTCATACCTGCTCGCTGTGCAAAGTCGTGTATGCTTGTTTTAACGATTTGCCGTTTTAGAGCTTGCTCATCAACAACATTTGAAGAAAGCATCAGATTCACGAGGCTTCCTACCGTTCTAAAGTGAGTTCTACCCCACGAGAGTGACAGTATAAACCTCGGATCTTTTTTACTTTCACGTACCCATTGATCAAATGTTTTGATTTTTGGATTCGCCAATTGTGCACTGACAAGACATGCGTTCGCGTCGCTGTTGAAACCGCCTCCCCAGAATGTTTCGAGCATGAATTCCACTTTTTGAGAGAAAATCATACCCTCCACTTGGTCCTCACGGTATCCAAAACATACAATGCCACTACCGCCAACGTTTGAAAGTGCTGGAAGATAGAGTTCATCGGTACTTTCTTGGAGTGGCTCGTTACGAAAGTACACTCCAAGCTGTGCCGGCGTTCCATCTGGCGCGCAGACAATCAAAAAGATCACAAAAGGAAACGCTAAGCGGTAACGCTTATAGGAATCTTTGTGTCTTTTCGTGCCAAACATAATGGTCCGTACCATGGGTGGTTGTTCAATAATGTACGCTCGACGACCGTCTGTTCCTGTAAAGAAAAAACGGGTGCCGTTTGGAAGCGCTTCATTACCCACACCACGCACTGAAGATAGTTGTGCTGAAACAGCACTGAGCAAATCTTCAGTGCGCTCTTTAAGGCCTGCTTCAAAGAGTTCTGCACCCTCTTGCTTGATGCGTCCAATCACGTTCTGACGAAATACTTTCGCCCGTTCGTTAATCAACGCTTGCGGCAAGCGGGCCTTACTCTGCTCAACAATCTCAGCAAACTTCGCTTGAGATATTGACTCCACTTCTTCAATACGCGTGCTAATAAGCGCGCGAACCTTTTCTTGAAGTGTAGTCACCACTCTTTCATGCCAAAGCGTAACCATGCGAATTGCCTGAGAGGCAAACCCGCTTAGAATGTTATGCAAGTCATGACGGGCGATAGATATTGCTTCGCCACGGAGCTGTCTTCGTTGTTCAGCAATTTTTTCTTGCTGGAGAGCTTCTGCTCTTGCGAGCTTCTCTCTTTTTCGTCTTTTAAAACCAAACATTTCTGTTCCTTTCTTTGTCAAAGAACTAGATGTTGCTCATAATAAAACTATAGAGGTACTCTGTCAAGGTTTGTCGTGATCAAATAATAAACCATAATACGTATGATGTACGCCATATATTGTGCTATACCATGATCAATCCTGACCTGTGTCGCTCGGACGCTATGTTGATACGTCATTACAAAAAAGAAAAAGGATAGGCTATGAATTTAGCTCGCCTCCCCTTTTTCTTTATAAGAGGAACCGCAGTATACTAACTCTAGAGTAGAAACAGGAGACACCTGAGTGAAAGCTTCTTTAAAAAAGCGAACACGTACAAAATGCACGTGTTGTGGGGACACGAAACGCATACGAAAAGATGAGTTTCGCATTATTGAGCGGGATCGGACCATTTGTGTTCGATTTTGCTCACTGCTGTGTGTTGACGCGTACTTGGAAAAGAAAATGCCTGAATGGTTTGCCAGAGGCGTGCATTCAACCATGACTTCAGACAAACGTACCAACATTCACGAGGTACGTATCAAACCAAGAGGTTCGTGGAACCCATATCGTGACCAAGAAATGATTGGCCACTAACACAGCGAACCTGTACTACAGGTTCGTTTTTTTATGTGCGTTATACTACTCTCACGTCGTCCATGACTTTTATTGAGAGCATTATCTTGGGTGTTGTTGAGGGAGTTACTGAATTCCTTCCTATTTCCTCGACGGGACATCTCATTCTTGCAAGCCACCTCCTGGGCATACCGCAAACTGATTTTGTAAAAAGTTTTGAAATTGCGATACAGCTTGGTTCCATTCTTGCGGTGCTCATTTTATTTTGGCGTTCGTTTTTAAATATCGAAATACTCAAACGTCTTGTGGTTGCGTTTATTCCTACGGGTATTGTTGGTTTTTTACTGTATCAATTTATCAAAGACGTCTTGATTGGTAATCCTTCTGTTGTTATATATGCTCTCGCGTTTGGAGGCGTTGTCATTATTCTCATTGAATACTTCAACAGAAACAAAGTGTCTTCAGAGTCAGATGTTTCTTCCTTGACTTTTATGCAGTCATTTCTTGTAGGGGTCGCTCAGTCTCTTGCGATTATCCCTGGAGTGTCTCGCAGTGGCGCCACGGTAATGGGAGGGCTTCTCCTTGGTATCTCTCGCACCACCATTCTCACGTTTTCTTTTTTACTTGCGGTGCCCACCATGATACTAGCAACCGCATATGACGTATACAGAACTCCTGAGGTCTTTATCGACAGCAATCTTGCCTTACTTTCCGTAGGGTTTGTAACCGCATTTATTCTGGCTCTTCTCACAATTAGAGCCGTCCTTTCGTTTGTGCGCACCCACTCCTTTGTCGTTTTTGGTGTCTATCGTATCCTACTAGCGGGCGTGTTTTGGTTTTTTATTTTTTAAGGTTTTACATGAGCCACATCTACATCCGTACGGCTTGATGTGCTCATCTATATACTCTTTTCCATAATCATAGGTTAGCTCTTCTCCTGCCTTGATAGCTCGTCGCGCCATAATAAATATCCTGCCTTTACGGATTTCTGGTTCTGCGTTTGGTTTACAGGCATGGTTAATGTAACCCGCCTTGTTCCACTTAGGGCGCCCATCAATGGTTTTACGACTGTGTACTTCAAAAAGATATTTACTGCGACTAGTGTACTCTTCTGCGGGAGGAATGACACGGCCTACATATTCGATAATGCAGGCACCCTTTGGTATGTCCTCTCCTGTAAAAAGACCTTTCCCTGCTTTCGAGCGTTTTACGTGCAATATAAAATCCTGAGGAACAAATTTTCCTTTGCGTTTCATATAAGTCAGTATTAAAACAATTTCCAAATATCCTTGTCTTCACCACCATCTATTTTAAAGATGGCTACACCTGCAATGCCAAGTTCACGCGCAAGCGCTACTTTTTCTGCCACTGCCTGTGCATCACTCCACCACACGACGTGCACAATAGTGGTTTTTCCCGTATCGTTTGCATACGCAAGCGCTTTTGCAGCCGCTTCGTTTCCTTTCTTTGTGTTTATTGGCACTTTGTACGTACCTACTGTTTCCTTTGATGATTTTGGTAGATACGTGTAACTGAGCTCTCCTGCAGAATTTCTTCCTGCACTCACTTTTTGATTCTTTGCCTCACTCACCGCATATGAGGGGTTCAGTGCCCACAATTTTTTATACTCTTTGTACCACTCTGGCTCAACCGTTAATTCCCATTCAGCGCCATACGTTGCAACGCCAAGATGAAGCTTTTCAGCATCTATCGTTTTTTTCATGTGCTCGATAACCAATTCTGCCCACGCACTGTCGCTAACTGGAATATAGGGCTCTCCTTTTCTTTTATCGTTGAGCGAGAGTATGGCGCGCTGTTGGTCATACACCATAACGTTTACTCGGTCACAGTGTTCATTTATCTCTTCGAGATCGTTTGAGTATTGAATATCAGCAGGTATGGTGCGATACAAATCTTTTGGAGGAGTACGTGCCTCAATAGTGCACGAAAGCATCTTATCTCCGAGAGCTTCGTTTAGCTCTTGTAAAAATGTTGAAAAGTGCGGACGGGTGGACGCGCGCTTGCCTTCGTAATCAATGTCAACGCCGTCATATTTTCCCTTCTTCACCATGGCGGTGATGTTTTTTATATGGGCGGTACGCAATTTTTCGTCTGAAAGAATAGTGTGGATAGCGTCTGTGTTACTGGTCATCACCGTTGGTACTACCAGTACATTCTCTGCGTGCGCATCACTCATCATATTCTTCCACGTACTTTTAGTGAGCCCTGCAAGATCTTTAAGCTTTCCTCCACTGGTAACCGTGAACGCAAAAGGGTGGAGCACAGAGAGTGCTTCCATATGTTTGCGGGCGTCGATTGTACCCTTACTTCCCGACCAATACGGAACCCACCCCGAAACCTCAAGAGCATACGTAGACAAAGGTGTTGCAAGAAAAACACCAAGAAGGAATAGTGTTGATACAAAAACGCGAGTCATAAATGTAGTATAAAAGAAATATCACATTGTCGCTACTTTTTCATGAAGAGGGGTGGAATGATACGCTGTGTACTATGGAACAGAAAAATAAAAAAGTATTTCCCCAGCTTCGCAAGCTCACTTCTCCAGCTCGTATTCAAGATTTCATCGATACTATTCCTTTTAATTTCGAAAAAAGTGGCGAAACGTGTAGGAGTCCAGCTCAAGTACTATTAAAAAAATGCTCTCACTGCCTTGAGGGCGCTCTGCTCGCCTGCACGGCGCTTACTTTTTTGGGTGAGCGCCCTCTCCTTATGCATTTAAAAGTCTCAAGAGGAGACGATAGTCATGCTGTCGCGCTTTTTAAACGAAATGGGTATTGGGGAGCCATCAGTCAGACCAACCATGCAGTCTTGGGGTATCGTGACCCTGTTTACAAAACACTACGAGAGTTGGCACTTTCGTATTTTCACGAATACTTTCTGTACAGTAGTGGAAAGAAAACGCTCCTTGCATATTCGAAACCTTTCTCACTCAAGCAATACCGCAACTGGATGACCCGTACTGACAACCTCTGGGATATTGCAGACGCGCTCGCCCGCTCTCCTCACCTTTTGCTTGTTTCAAAAGAACAAAGAAAAACGCTCCGCAACGCAAAAGCTTTTGAACGACAGGTAGTGAACACGACAAGATGGAAACATCCATAGCCCGACACCACGGCGCATAGTTTCTGTTGTGTGGTAGGATGCTCCCATTATGAAAATTGACACAAAAGTACTCCTTGCGCTCGCGGTACTTCTGCTGTTGACAGGAGCTGGTGTTGCCTATGGAGGGTATCGCTTTTCTTTGACTCGTGATGCGCTTTCGGTGAGCGAGACGCGAGCGAATACTCTAGAGCTGACGCTTGGGAAACTCCGCGAAGACTATCGTGTTCTTGAAGAGGCGTTTACGGGAGAAAAAGCACGTAATGATGCGTTTGCCTCGCAAATTAGTGATATTAGTGGCACGGTTGGCAAGCTCGATAAGCTTTCAAAAACAGACCCTGAGCTTTTACAGAAATATTCAAAAGTGTACTTTTTAAATGAAAACTATGAACCGAGTGCATTTGAAAAAATCCCAACCGAATATATTTTTGGTGAAGACGATGAATATATACACGGGGAGGTGTCAGCTTTTCTCAAAGACCTTCTTGAGGACGCACACGCAGATGGTATCGATATGCGCGTCATCTCTGGATATCGCTCTTTCAAGACACAAGGATCCCTGAAGGTAACGTACCGTGTAACCTACGGCTCTGGTGCGAACGCTTTCTCAGCAGACCAAGGGTACTCAGAGCACCAACTTGGCACAACGGTTGATTTTACAACGGTCGCTATTGGATCTTCTTTTGCAGGTTTTGATGTGAGCGAAGCGTATGCGTGGCTAGAAAAAAACGCATCTCGATATGGCTTTGTGCTCTCGTATCCAAAAGATAATGCGTACTACCAGTACGAGCCGTGGCATTGGCGGTTTGTGGGACGCGATCTTGCACGAGATCTCCGTCGTGACGGGAAGTATTTTTACGACCTTGATCAGCGCACGCTCGACGAATATCTTATTAGTATTTTTGACTAAGTTAATGTTCAGTAGCGTAACGAAAAACCCGCGAGAGTGTCGCGGGTTTTTCAAAAACTCTTTTATCGTAGGAGTGCGAAGGAGTTTCCTTCAACAATGCGACGCAACTCCTCTTGTGTTGCGGGTATATCGGAGATCTTCATTTTGCCCATCACTTCTACAGACACGTTGCCGCAAATACCGAGCGCGATACTTGGATTGGTCTCTCTTCCATGCACCGAAATGGTGTCTTCTGGGTTAAGGAGAACGTCAATCTTGTTTCGCATACGTGAGTTCATGCTGTCAGCAATGACACGGTACCCAACAAGCTCTTCAACGGCTTTAAAACGACACGTTTCGGAGTCCTCTTGTGCACGGGTAATGGCAACAATAGTTCCATACGGAAGGGTTCCCGCAAGGTCGATTGACCGCGCGGCAACCACTTCTCCGTTTGAAGGCGCACCTGAGGCAGTAATGTGTGGGTTACTGTCTGTTTGCTCGGGCACTGCGTTATACGAAGTTAGCTTCACCAATAGAGGCGGTGTGTCCACGCTACGTACGATTCGTGCTTCATCTTTAAGCGCGATGGCCTTTAGGTCAGCCGCTTCACGCGCATCAAGAGTCGTCGGTACTTCAACGGGAGGCGCAATGGGGCCTCCTGAAAAAGCGATAAAGCCCATAAGGGCTATAGCAAATGTAGGCATAAGAAGAAACGGCTCACGCCGTCTCGTACAAAGAGACTATCATTTGCTAGCCCTTTTGTCAATACATACAACACATTTTTATCTCATGTCAATAGTTTGTAGTACTTAAAAAACACAGCATATAAGCCATATTTTTCACATCACTCAACCATCATAAATGAAAAAGGTAGGATCTTGATAACGTGTATCGTCCCGTGGTATAGGGTGCACGTACGCAAGAACTTCAGAGACGTGTCCGAAAGGGTAAAATTGAGGTCATTATTGAGGATTGCCCCTCCAACTTTTTAGAGGATTGCTACCACCTGAGAGTGCCACCCGTTTTGTACTCTGTTACTCTCGTTTCGAAAAAGTTCTTTTCCTTATTGAGGTCAATCGCTTCACTCATCCACGTAAACGGATTGTCTACCTTGTACTGTGCGGGAAGTCCGATACGCTCCAGACGACGATCAGCAATATGCTCAATGTACTGCTTAAATCCCTCTGCATTCATGCCAAAAATTCCACGGGGAAATACTTCTGTTGCGAAGGTATATTCAAGCACCACTGCTTTGCGTACGAGCCCAATCACATGTTCTTGAAATTCTTTTGTCCACAATTCTGGCTGTTCTTGTTTGATAGCATTAATCATATTCACACCAAAGTTCAGGTGTTGTGACTCGTCGCGCATGATGTACTGAATTTGCTCAGCAGACCCTGTGAGTTTATTTTGGCGTTGGAAACCAAACATCACTGCAAAAGAAGAGTAGAAGAAAATACCTTCCATAATCAAAGAGAACACAATCAAGTTTTCTAAAAACTTCTGATCATTTTCAAGTGTGCCTGTTTTAAATGACGGGTCGAAAATTCCTTCATTTAGAGCGAGCACCATATTGTCTTTATTGTAGATAGATTCTACTTCACGATACATGTTGAAAATTTTTGACTCATCCATCCCAAGAGACTCGACAATATATTGATACGCGTGCGTGTGAATCGCTTCTTCATATCCTTGACGAAGAAGATACATACGACACTCGGGACTGGTGATGTGTTTGTAGAGTGCGAGTACTATGTTGTTTGCCGCAATAGAGTCTGCGGTTGTGAAAAATCCAAGAACGGTCTCAAATGCTTTGCGTTCCTCAAGCGAAAGTGCTGTTGGACTTCTCCACTGTTCAATATCCCTTTGCATACCAATTTCCGTTGGAAGCCAGTGATTTGCATTTCCCGCCATGTACGCCTCCCACGCAAAAGTGTGGCGCATTGGATAGAGTTGCATCACGTCCGCTCCCTTTCCATTTATGATACGGCGCGCATTGATGTCGACAGGGGCTGCTCCTTTTTGAATTGGCATACGAAAATAGGAAGTTAGTTATAATTCGAGTTCGTGATTCTCGGATTGGTCATATCATTGTCGCTCCAATAGGCACGCCCCGCAAGGTGTGGAAAAGAAATCTACAACACACTTGTGCAAAGGGGGAAAACGGCTCAGTAGAGGGGTTTCTGGTCGCTTTCCATCTCTGTAAACCTACGCATGTTGTTGTCATTTAGATATTTTTCAAACAACGCCCTCCCTGCTTCTCTTTTTAGCTCTCCCTGATTTTCTCCTTTGGCTCTCCAAGTAGTCCAAGTGTTACGAAACAACTCTGCAGGGCACTCTCCGCCATAGGTATTCGTCCACGCTTCGAGATTTTTATCGTCAGTACCTTTTGAAAAAAGAAGTTCTGCAAGTGGTGCCTGCGCTGTCATTATTTCAAAACCCACTACTATCTTTTCCTGTCCTTCTTGTGAAACCTCTACTAAAGGTTCAACCACCTCTTCAGGTTCAGGTTGACGGTCAGGTGTTTGCGGTGCTGGCTGCCTATTACTCATACAGGCATTCTAATACAGAAATGAAAAAGAAGAACGGACAGTTGCATAACAACCGTCCGTTTGTCTACCTTACGCTTTTGTACCCACCAAGCCTTCCGCCAGGAGTGAGTACAAACTGCATAATATTTAATTTCCGAGAACGAAACGCGCCTTCGGAAATTTGAAGGTAGTATTCGTAAATACGCGTGCCACGTTCACCTTTTTCGCCAACCATAACATCGCGTTTCTTTTGAAAGTTTTCATTCCATGCACGAAGCGTGTGCTCGTAGTTAACGCCCAAGTTGTGAACGTCCTCGACAAGAAACCCAGCCTTGCGTGCGGCAGAAATTATTTGCACTTCTGTGCCAAGGTGGCCACCAGGAAAGATATACTTGTCGATAAACTCATCGGTAAGTTGTTCTTCCTTGTTTGCCACAATGCAGTGCAGAAGAAATATACCGTCTTTTCTTAGAGCGTTTTTTACAATGTCGAAGTAGCGCGGATAGTTTCGTACTCCCACATGCTCGAGCATCCCGAGCGACACTGCGTAGTCATATTCTTTATACGCAGAAATCTCTCGATAATCCTCTACGTTAAACTTGAGTGGTCCGCCAACCATGTCCGCGTATCGCTCGCGCGCATACACGGCCTGGTCGTTGGAGATGGTGTACCCGTCGACGTTTGCACCGTATTTCTCTTGTGCAAATCCACCAAAGGAACCCCACCCACATCCAATATCAAGCACGCGGTCCATGCCTTTTAAACCAAGCTTTCGACACACCAAATCAAGTTTGGCTTCTTGTGCCTCGTCGAGTGTCGCTGCTCCTGTATCGAAGTAGGCACAAGTGCCACTCATACGTGTTCCAAGCACTGTCGAGTTGAACAGGCGGTCATCATAATGCACCTCCCCCACTTTTTTTGAGCGAGCAATGCTTTGTCTGTTGACCGCTTTTGCGTATACACTTCGTGCTTTTTCACGAAGAGCCACGAGAGGCTGGTTCCGAAACGTGTCGAGCGCTCCACTACGCAAAATACGAGAGAAGAGCTCTGGAATATCTTTACAGCTCCACACGCCGTCAGCATACGCCTCGCCAAGAGCGAGCGTGCCACCTTTGAGGACACGGTCGTAAAGACGCTCATCATGAACTTGTGGGTCTGACGGCTGAAAGCCGTTAAATACCACATTGATACGCAATGAATCGAGCATGCTCTGAAGTATCCTTTTCGAGCTCATACTACACCTCCTTTTCTATATAAGAACAAATCCGAGAACCATGACGGTTTTCGGACCTAGAGACATACTACCTAGTAGAGGCGTGTTTCGCAACAGAACATGACAAACATCACTATTCAAGTTAGGATGCAGAAAGACTGAAGGAGAACACAATGTCTGTTGAATTGATTCTGACGTATCTCTCATGCACAGTTTGGGCCATTCTGATTCTCATGGCTTTCTTTGAAAGAGGGTCCGTTAAGATAAAAGATGTGCCTGTCCGCAACCCCTTCCTGCGCGCAGTCCTTGCTTTGTTTGTTATTCCAATCATTGGAGGAGTGCTTGCGGTGGTTGGGCTTTTGGGATGGTTCTTACTCCTTCCCGTTCTGTCACTATTCTAAACACTTCACCGCAGACCTTGTCTGCGGTGTTTCTTTTTTCACATACAAAAAATAACGCGGTCGCACTATTTTTTTGTATGTTCGCCGTTTAAGATTTTATTGTGCTTTGAACGAATTTTTTCCATCTTTTGTTTCAGTGCATCAGTCATATCAATATCCATCGCCTTTGCAAGAAGGTATGCGACGATTACCACATCTGCAAATTCTCCTTTAAGATTTTCACGATCAGAGTCGTCGAGCTTGTCTTGTCGCTGGTCTCCAAAAGAACCAAGCACCGCGTCACACAACTCTCCGTATTCCTCACCAAGTTTTATCGTGCGCGCATAAATCCGGTCACGATCAGTTTGGTTCATTGTTTTTACTCGCCTTAGTATTTCGTCCTGTTCATCAATAAATGCTTGGAGTTCCTCGAGTGTCATTGGAGCAATCTACCACAGTACTTACAGTTTCATCCCCTTCTCCTACACATCTTTTCCCTACACGGAATTCTCACGACCGCGAGAATTCCGTGTATGGCGAGCGTGAACGGTTTAAGGGTTGGAGAGGATTTCATGGAGGAGTTCGTGAAATTCTTCAGTACCCATACTCTCCCTATCAAAATGGCCATGCTTGGGAAGCTCAATAAGTTTTCCACCAAGAGCCCCGTGGAATATTTTCACACTTTCCTTTCCATCTTCTTCTTCGTCGTCTGAGGTAAACATCACTATCTCGCCCACGCGCTCGGGAATGGTTTTATCTATTTCAAATCCGTAATATTCTTCCTGTCCTGCTGAAATTTTCCACGGTGCAACCAGTATGAGTTTTTTTACTTTTTGTTTTGTGTCTCCCAACCAGCGTACCAAGAACGCTCCACCGCAAGAGTGTCCCACTAAAATATCGTGCTCGGCTACTTCATTTTTCTCAAACTCTTTTTTAAACACCTCATAATTTGGTGTCCAGGACGCGGGCATCAGCGGAGCTGATGCGTGAATGCCCAACTCTACAAGCTGGGTCTGTGTCCACAAAATCCAATCACGATTATTTTCCTCGTGTTCACTATCAGGACATCCGTGGAGTAAGTAGACACTCATGCTATGTGCTGGTGTTGTTCTTTTGTCCATGGAGGAGTACTCGTGACCACCAATCGCAAATGGTTCGTTTGTATTGCGTACTTTTGTTTTGCTGGAATACGAATCATGTCTCTAGCTTCAACAGAATATTCTTTTGTTTCAGTAATAATCACTCCTTCGCCTGCTTCAACATACCAAACTTGTTCTATCTTAGTATCAACCTCAAACCCTGTCGCTGGATAACGACCATGTATTTCAGAAACACCAACCGAAACATTCTCAAACGAAAGTGGGTACTCCGTAAATTCTGAAACATCTAGTTCCATTATTTTCTTAGCATCCAAATGCTTAGCGACCTCTATCATTTAATTATCCTTCGCAACTCTCACAGATGCCGACTTCTTCACCCGCCGCCACCCGTGCCATTTTTGCTTCAAGCTCTTCGCTACTTATGGTGGGTACGGGAGCTTCTGCGACCACCTCCGCTACAACTTCAGCTATGGTGGTTTGGGAGCTAGGGGTTTCGATGGACGCCATGGCGGCTGACATTATCCTCGCACCACGAGTGTGGGTAGAGCCGTATTCTGCCGTTGAGACGGTCGATTTCTCTACTTGAGACGCTCCTAGGGAACGCAAATAGTACGTGGTCTTCAGACCCTGTTTCCACGCGTAGAAGTAGATATCTGAGAGCTCACGGCCTGAAGTACCGTTATAGAAGATATTGAGGGACTGGGACTGATCTATCCACTTGCCACGGCGCGCAGAAGCATCAATAAGCCACCGCGCATCGATTTCAAAGACTTCTTTGTATTTAGCTCGAAGGTCAGCGGGAATCTCTTTTATGTCTTGCACTGAACCATCTGCATACTTAATACGGTTCAACATGCCCACGTTCCACAAGTCGTGCTTTTTCAAATCCTCAACAAGGTACTTGTTGATGACAACAAAATCCCCTGCTTGGTTTGATTTGACGTAAAGGTTTTTGTAAATAGGTTCTGTCGTTGGAATACATCCCACAATGTTTGCGGTGGTTGCGGTTGGTGCAATCGCCATTGTGTTGCTGTTTCGCATACCATGTTGCTTCACGTGCGCGCGGACGCTTGTCCAATCGAGCTTGCCTCCGCGCACCACGTCCACCTCCTCTCCACGCTCCGCTTGAAGGAGATCGAGTGTGTCGGCGGGGAAAATATCTCTTTCCCACTTTGAACCTTTGTACGTTTCGTAGGTTCCGCGCTCTTTCGCAAGCTCACTCGAAGCGAGAATCGCTGCGTGAGAAACTACTTCCATACTCTCATCTGAAAATTCAACGGCTTCTTGAGAATCAAAATTAATGTTCAAAAGATACAGTGCATCATGCAGTCCGCGAATACCAAGACCTACGGGACGGTGGCGCATGTTTGAACGTTTTGCGTCTTCGGTTGGGTAGTAGTTGATATCAATAACGTTGTCGAGCATACGCATTGCGGTGCGCACCACAGACGCAACTACTTCTTTATCGAAACGCATGTTACCGTCAGCGTCTGCTTTTATAAACTTTGCATAGTTGAGTGAACCTAGGTTACATACCGCAGTCTCGTCTGAGGAGGTGTTGAGTGTGATTTCGGTGCAGAGGTTTGAGTTGTGCACAACGCCCACATGGTCTTGTGGTGAGCGAATGTTTGAAGGATCTTTCCACGTAATCCATGGATGCCCTGTTTCAAACAACATACTAATCATTTTCTTCCACACGTCCCCTGCTGGAATACGCTTGAAGAGTTTTATTTCCCCGCGATCTGCAAGTGCTTCATATTCCTGATAACGCTTTTCAAATGCAGAACCGTACAGCTCGTGCAGGTCTGACACTTCGTCTGGTGAGAATAGTGTCCACTCCTCGCCGTCCCTCACACGCTTCATAAATAAATCTGGAATCCAGCTTGCAGTATCCATGTCGTGCGTTCGGCGACGCTCGTCCCCTGTGTTTTTACGAAGCTCTGCAAAGTCCAAGAAGTCGTAGTGCCAACACTCAAGGTACACACAGGCAGCCCCACGGCGTCTTCCTGAGCGGTTAATAGCCACCGTGACGTCATTAGCAATCTTCAAAAATGGTATGACTCCCTGGCTTTCTACCCCTGTACCTTTAATAAAGGCACCTGTTGCTCGAAGTGGTGTCCAGTCGGTACCAATGCCTCCCGACCACTTTGAGAGCTGTGCGTTGTCAGAATAGTTTTTGAAAATAGCGTGCAAATCGTCTGGCACCGTGTTGAGGTAGCAAGAGGAGAGTTGTGGCTTTGGGGTCCCTGCATGGAACAAGGTTGGTGTTGAGGGTGTGTAGTAAAAGTCACTCATGATGCGATAAAACTCCTCTACATGAGGGTCGCGCGTTGCAGGGTCTTCAAGCACCGCACTTCCCATAGCAATACGCATCCAGAACATTTGTGGTGTTTCAATAACGGTTTTTGTTTTCTCGTCACGCACAAAGTAGCGGTCATAGAGCGTTTGTAGTCCAAGATATTCAAAATGATTGTCACGAGACAAATCCATAATTCCTGAAAGTCTTTCAAGATCAAATGAAAGCAGACGACTGTCGAGACGACCAATGGCAATACCGCGTTCAATACTTTTCTTGAATGCTGACGCGTGCTCTGCGTCAAGAGTTGCATCACTGAGATTATCTTTTCCAAGTACTTCTGCATAAATATTTCGAAGCAACAGACGCGCTGCAAGTTTTGAGTACGCAGGGTCGCGCTCAATCATTGCGCGCACCACCATGATGAGCGCTTTCATAATTTCAACAGTTGAAATACCTTCAAAGAGTTCATACTTCAACTGACCCATGATTGTTTCTACATCAATCGATGCGTTACCTGAAATTGCTTTCAACAATACCTTACGAATTGGCTCTTCAGAATAAATTTCAGTAGCACCTGAGCGTGTGGTGATGTGCAGTCCCTCTTCTTCAATTTTTTCGAGCACCTCTTGCTGTTTTTCTTCGCGAATTTTCGTGTGCTCGTAGCGATACACGATGTAATGCTTTGCAACCTCATGAAAACCATTACGCATCAAGGCAAGCTCTACGCGGTCTTGGACGTGCTCAACGGATGGGACTGCTTCTGAAAACACACTGTCAATATCTTGCGTCACACTTTGCGTAATTTCTCGAAGCAACTCTTCTTCTGCTGAAACGTTCATCGCAAGAAACGCTTTACGCATTGCGTTTGTGATTTTTATTGCGTCGAAATCTACAATCTGGCCGTTTCGCTTCTTAATTTGTCTCATGGTGGTGCAAGGGTGACGCTTATAATTTGATTGATGAGCGCGCAAAGACCAGGAAAAACGCGCCGCAACCAATCACTTCTCTTGGAGGTTTATGATACACCTAGGGGTTGAATCCCTTGTTGTGGATAATGTACTTTGACACGATTTTCACAGGTCTCAAATCAAAAATCGCCAAAAATAAGGGTTCCAAAGACACGCCTTGACGAACTCAAACATGAGGCGTAAGGTGCAAAAAGACTAAAAAGAAAGGAGGAAGGTGTGAGCTATTTTTTCTACCTCATCGTCACTATGTTTGGAGTGATTGCTGGTGCGAGTGTACCCTTCTGGGTCTTTTGCATTCTTGGCGTTGCGCTACTCGTTGTCTTTTTCTCTGGACTTTTCCGAAGAGATCCAGAAAAATTACCACTGTATCAGATACTGCTACTGGCGTGGCCAGAGTTTGTCATATGGTTCTTATTCGGTATGGCGCTCGGGCAGCTGTTCCTCATTTAATGGACTTGGTACTGAAGTTCACTTCACCCAAAGACACTAATTCGCGGAGAAATAGAATGGAATTGTTTATCTTTGGCGCGTAGCTTACAAACATCATTCATTAAAAATCAACACCGCATGAAAAGCGGTGTTTCTTTTAATTTTTGAATCCCGTACCTTTCATAAACATCCAGAGCGTAATGCAAAAGAACAGAAGTGTAAGTCCAAGAAGAACCGCAAAACAAATCCAAGGATTAATATCTGAGATGCCGAGGAACCCGTATCGAAACGCATTCACCATGTACAAAATCGGATTAAAAAGTGAAAGTGTGCGAAATGGTTCGGGAAGAAGTTCAATGGAGTAAAACACTCCACCAAGATAGGTAAGCGGTGTAAGTACAAACGTTGGAATGATGGTCATTGCATCAAATGACTTTGCAAAGAAACCGTTCACCAGTCCTGCAAGTGAGAAAAGAAGGGCGGTAAGAAATCCAGCACCAAGAACAGCAAAGATATTTGCGATAGTAAGATGTGTAAAAAAGAGTGAGGTAATAACAACAAGTACTCCCACCAAAAGTGCGCGCATCACTCCCCCTGCGATAAACCCAGCAACAATCACCCATGCAGGCATTGGAGATACCAACAGTTCTTCAATATTTTTTATAAATTTTGCAAAATAGAAGGTCGAAACCGTATTCATGTACGCACTGGTGATGAGTGTCATCATGACAAGCCCCGGCATGATGAATTGCATGTAGGAATAGCCCTCTATTGCCTCAACTTGGGAGCCGATAAAGCCACCAAAGATGGCAAAGTAGAGTGCGGTCGTGATAACGGGTGGAAGAAGGGTCTGAGACCAGATACGAAAGATACGAATTGTATCTTTTCGCACCATAGTATAGAAACCAATGAGTGCGGGGTTTTTCATATGTTGTTACACATTCGACAACCAAAAAAGAGAGCGCTCCGGGCCGAGAGGTTAAGTCTTACGCTCTTTTTGTGGTTGTCGAATGTTGTTCTCATACCGCTTTTGTAAGCTCAAGAAAGATATCTTCGAGCTTTTTACCCTCATAGCGCGCCAAAAGTCCCTGCGTTGGCTCATTAATGACGATACTTCCGTGATTAATGATGGCAACATGGCGTGAAAGCTGTTCTGCCTCCTCGAGGTAGTGTGTCGTGAGCACGATAGTTGTTCCCTCTTCGTTCATTTTTCGCAAAAACTCCCACATGCCTCGTCGTAGCTCCACGTCCACTCCTGCAGTCGGCTCATCAAGCAAAAGGATTTTTGGTTTGTGAATCAGCGCACGTGCAATCATAAGTCGACGCTTCATACCTCCTGAAAGATTTTGTGACTTTTCATTACGCTTCTCCCACAGTCCCAAATCTTTTAGCAACTGCTCCGCAACAGGCAGTGCTTCACTGCGTGGAATGCCGTAATACCCTGCTTGATCGATAATAATGTCGATAACTTTTTCAAAGATACTAAAATTCATTTCCTGAGGCACGACACCTATATAGGTCTTTGCTTCGTCTGGGTTTTCATCTATGGAGATACCATGTATATGTACCGTGCCGTTTGTCTTTGCAACAAGACCCGTAAGAATGCCGATAAGTGTTGTCTTCCCAGCACCGTTTGGACCAAGGAGTGCAAAAAATTCTCCCGCAGGGATAGACAGCGACACTCCTTTGAGTGCTGTTGTTGCCGAGATACTTCGTCCACTTTTTGCATACGTTTTGTGGACTTCTTTAATGTCTATTGCTGGAGCCGTCATGACGTTCGACCAGTATAGCAAAAAGCACTTTTTATTCATAATCGTGAAGCGTCTCTGCTTTTCATCACGGTATACTGCTTACATGAAAGAGCTCAAGGAAGCACTTGCAAAAACATTTCGTGGTGAAGTCACGGACGCACCAAGTGAACTGACAAAGTACAGTCGCGACACCAGTATTTTTGAAGTTCGCCCTATACTCGTGACCTATCCACGCGACACAAAAGACGTGTCAGATCTGGTACGTATCATCGCACAAGCAAAACGAGAAGGGGTGGATGTGTCTGTCACGGCACGCTCTGCAGGAACCGATATGACTGGTGGCCCACTCACCCACTCGATAGTTGCTGTGTTCACAAAATATATGAATAAAGTGCTTGCGGTGACAGGCAGAGATGCTACTGCAGAACCAGGATGTTACTATCGTGACTTTGAAAAAGAAACACTAAAGAAAAACCTTATTCTCCCCTCCTACCCAGCTTCAAGAAACATTGCGGCGCTTGGTGGCATTGTAAACAACAACTCGGGAGGAGAGCGAACGCTTGAATACGGAAAAACGGAGAAATACGTCGAGGAGCTTGAGGTAGTGCTCGCAGACGGGAGCGTCACTACGTTTAAAGCCCTCACGCCTGACGAACTCGAGAGCAAGAAAGCGCAGGCAGACTTTGAGGGAGAAATATATCGTGGCATGAGCGACCTTATAATAGGCAATCGCGAGTTAATTGAGCAGGCAGAGCCACATGTATCGAAAAACTCTGCAGGATATGCACTCTGGAGTGTGCTTGATACGCAGCACGGCACGTTTAACCTTGCAAAACTCATTTGTGGTGCACAAGGTACGCTCGCCCTTACCACCAAAATGAAACTGTCTCTGGTTAAACCAGAGCCGTATCGAGCCATGCTCATTGTTATGCTGTCTGACCTGAACATACTGCCTGAGGTTGTACACCTCGTCCTTCGTCATAATCCAGAGTCATTTGAGTCGTATGACGACCACACATTTAATCTTGCCATTCGCTTTCTTCCACAATTGCTCTCTCAAATGGGAATCTTCCGCGCAATGCGTCTTGGACTTTCGTTTCTTCCTGAAGTAGGACTCGTGCTACAAGGCGGCGTACCTAAAATGGTGTTGATGGCAGAATTTTCTGCACCCACACACGAAAAGGCATTGGTTCAGGCAAAAGAGGCATACAAGAGTCTTCTCGATTTGAGACTTCCCATGCGCGTTGCACGTGATGAGAAAGCGTCAGAAAAATATTGGATTGTCAGACGCGAAAGCTTTGCGCTTCTTCGAAAAAACTTGCACGGACTCTACGCCTCTCCTTTTATTGACGACTTCGTCGTCTCTCCTGATGTGTATCCTGAATTTTTGCCTCAGTTAAACGCACTCCTTGCGCAGTACAAACTTATTTATACTATTGCGGGCCACGTGGGTAATGGAAATTTTCATATTATTCCACTCATGGATCTTTCAAATCCTGAACATCGCAAGATTATTCTTGAACTTGCACCAAAGATTTATAAACTCGTTTTGCAGTACGGTGGTACCACCACGGGAGAGCATAACGACGGCATTATTCGCACACCGTATCTTCCGCAAATGTACGGCGCAGAGGTGATGAAACTTTTCGAACAAACGAAACACATATTTGACCCACTGAACATCTTTAACCCAAAGAAAAAAGTCGGTGGAACCTTTGCTGATATTGAAAAAGAGATGATACACGAAATGACCACCTTAGTAGTATAAAAAGCGCGCACCAAGGGTGCGCGCTTTATCTAGCAGGCGGTGTCTCACTACGTGCTGTCAATCGAATTTGTGAATAAACGATTCGAGCGCACGCAATGCGAAATAGAACATCGCGGCGCCAAACAGATAGAATCCAGTCATCCAGGCCCAGACGGGTTGCGAGTGATTCGATTCAAGCAAGCAAAGCAACATCCACATGCCGAAACTGACGCTTACGGCAAGATTTGTGAATGCTGGCGCTCTGTCTCGTTCGAAAAGCACAAGGCCGACTGTGACCAGCGTGATTGGCACTGTGCAAATCATCTGAAAAAGAATAACGGGATCGGAAAACGCGAAAAACATCGTGGGCAACCCCAATGCTTCTGTACTGCACAGAAGCTTCGAAGATATAATATTACAGATGTTCAGAAAGTCAAGTGCTGTGATTGTCTAATCCACAACCATTACGTGCAGATTGATTTTAGGAGGTTTCTGTAGCATAATGCCCACAACTCGCAAGATGGAAGAAGCTTCGTTACGGCTTACCCCAGACAAGTGTTCGTTATCGGCGAGAGTTACAAAATTACGTTTTCACAATGGCTAATACAAAGTTGTACGTCGGTGGTATTCCTTACCGAACGACTGAAGATGAGCTTCGCACTGCGTTTGGAGAGGCAGGAGAAGTTGCATCAGCAAGCATTATTATGGACCGCATGACCGGTCGCTCACGTGGCTTCGGATTCGTCGAAATGGCGGATGATGCAGGCGCGCAGGCAGCGATTGATCGTTGGGACGGCAAAGAGTTTGATGGCCGAACGCTATCAGTCTCAAATGCTCGCCCACAAGGTGACCGTCCTCCTCGCCCACAAGGCGGAGGTGGTTTTGGCGGAGGGAACCGTGGTGGAGGTGGTGGATACGGCGGCGGAAACGACCGCGGTGGATACACTCAAAACGGCTACTAATTCTGCTTTAAGAAAACACCCCGCGTACGCGGGGTGTTTTCTTTTATATTTTGTTTTTTAAATACTTCTGTACCCACCACTCCTTAATAAAAGGAAACGTAAGTGTGGAAAGAAAGAATCCAAGTGTCGGAATAAACGCTCCAAGATAAAAGTCTTTCACACCAATCACGTATAGTGCTACACTCGCAACAACATACGTAACCACCAAGACTACTAGCTTACGAAATAAACTAACTTCCCACGCTTTGTCCGCCTCTACACGAATGTTTCTCTTTTTTAAAGCTTCCACCTCCAGCGCAACATCATCCATGATTTTCCAAAAATATTCTACCCGCACGTAGAAGTGCTTTTTGATTCAGTGCTGAGCACTGCCCTCTTTTTATATTCTGCGGACCACCCAATCAGGTTTGCAAGAATCTGAAGCACAGCAGCAACACCTGCAAGCGCGAGGATAAGAATGATTGGCCACGCAACGGATGTTGCAAAGTAGAAAAAGACCACAAAGAAACTGAACCATAGTCCCGTACACCACGGACAATGTACCAGTTGTGAAAATGTTCCAACAAAAGAATTCTCTGGCGCTGTCTTAATCACGTCTCGAATAAACTGCGTAATGACGTCATAGCTTGCAAGACGCGTCAGACGAAAAATAGCAAGCGTCATGAGCGCGAAGTCGCCAAGTGACACGTAGCGAGAAAGCATCCCCTGCTCAACAAGCCAGCCCATACCCACAAACACGAGAACGACAAAGAAAAGCCCGAAGACGATGCTCCAAAATGCGTTTTTCATATAAGTAGTATACCCTACAGTTCATGAGCGTCTCTCGTGAAGATATTGAAGCGTTACGTCGCGAAAAGTATGCAAATGACCCGAGCGCATACATGAGTGCTGACATAACCCGCCTCGCAAGCGGCGAGCCCCTTGCATACGTCATTGGCACATTACCCTTTCTGGGTCTTTCCATACACCTCGACTCGCATCCTTTGATTCCTCGTCCTGAAACGGAGTGGTGGACCGAGCTTCTTATTGAACATATCAACACCACCCCGCGTATTTCCATATATGGAAATATTGAGAGTGGAGGAGAGAGTCCAAAGGACGCGCTACATATCTTAGATTTGTGTGCAGGTTCTGGCGCTATTGGTCTTGCCATTCTTGCTCATTGCCCGAAAACGCAGGTTTCTTTTGGTGAGATTGAAGACGCTCACCTAAAGACCATACGAAAAAATAGTATCGAAAATCATCTTGACGCAACCCGTACCGAAATACATTCGGGAAATCTTTTCGAACCATTTCAAAATAAAAAATTCCACATCGTCGCTTCCAACCCCCCCTACATTCCAGATACACGACCACTGGAAGAGAGTGTCAGTGGGTATGAACCGTCTCAAGCGCTCTATGCGGGAGTTGACGGGCTGGCAGTCATTGAACGCATACTGACTAATGTACGAAATTTTCTACTGCCCAAAGGTGAGCTGTGGATGGAGTGTGATATTGAGAACATTGAAAAAGCACAACATTTTGCCCTTACTCACGGGGCCGTTCGTTGCGAGATACACACCGACCCATATGGTCGTCCGCGCCTTCTCGTTGCATACTATTAAAGTATGGGTCCACAAGTGTATGGCGTGTTCCAAACAGCAAACCCTGAGATGGTGCTAGCAGTGATTGTAACGATTGTTTTTATTTGGTGGCTTGTATTCACTATTGTTGCCGCCTACCACCTCTTTCGCTATGCCACCGAGTCATGGATGACGGTCCCTGCGCTTGCGGTGCACCTGGCTGTATCAGTTTGGATATTTGTATTTGCAACGGGAGGATTTCACTAATATATGGCATACAACGTTGAAACAGCACTCTATCCACACGAAAAAGTCATTTTACGTGTACAGAAACACCCTCTCATTTTGTTTGGCCAAATACTGCCTTTGATTATTCTCGACTATATCCCCTACCTTCTTCCAAAAGTGGGAATATTTCTTGATGAAGCAAATTCTGCAAGTGTGATTGCGTGGACAAGCGTGCTTTCGTTTTCAAATCCGTGGGTGGCGTTCATTGTAGGGGTGTACTGGCTGTTTATATGGATGGCAATGTTTGGATTATTTATAAATCATTTTCTTGATGAGTGGGTTATCACCAACGAACGTATTATTGATATTAATCAACGTGATTTTTGGAGTCGTGATGTTTCGAGTGTGCTCTTGGTGCGCGTGCAAGACGTTGAAAGTGATGTGAGTGGCCTTTTTCATACTCTGTTTGGATTTGGCAAGGTGACGGTTGAAAGCGCAGGTGCGGACTCGGCCAAAACCTGTATGCGCGGGCTTTCAAACCCACGGCAGGTACGTGATTTGATTATGAAAGAGGCAATGCGCGCTCGAAAAGAAGAATTTTCTAGTCTTAAAACTGAGTAATGGTATAGTGAACAGACCATGAGCGACAGCAAACCGCTTTCTACTGAATCCTATAAAGGCGTCCGTGATTTCTACCCCGAGGAGTATGCGTTGCGCCGAGCGGTGTTTGAAAAGATAGGAACCGCCCTTCGCGAGCGCGGATACCAGCAATATGACGCTTCCCCACTTGAGCCCTCTGAACTCTATGAAAGCAAGGGTAATGAAGAAATTATTCGTGAACAGACATTCAGCTTTGAAGACCGCGGAGGAAGACGAGTCACGCTTCGTCCTGAAATGACCCCAACGCTTGCGCGTATGGTCGCGCACAAGCGTCGAGAGCTTGTATTTCCTCTGCGCTGGTTTTCTATTGGTAACCGTTTTCGCTACGAACGCCCCCAACGCGGGCGCCTTCGTGAGTTTTATCAAACCGACGTTGATTTTATAGGACTTCCGCAAGGTGAGGCCGATTTTGAGATTATCGAACTTGCGGACCGTATTATGAAGGTGTTTGGTGCAAAAGAGTCTGATTTTATTGTACGTGTAAATTCACGAAAACTCCTCCGAAGTGGATCAGCTGCCGCAGGACACTCAGAAGAAGTGAGCCGTGAGTATTTACGTCTTCTTGATCGTAAGGAAAAAATTTCAGCTGAAGAGTATGCGACGGAACTTGCAAGACTCGGAGACTCGGACCCGATGAGTATTATTGAGAACGCTGTTGATGATGAGATTGCACTTGAGCGTGAGCGCGTACAGGAGGTCGTGAACGAGCTAAAAAAGCGAGGGGTAACAAACGCTGTATACGACCCAGCGCTCACTCGTGGATTTGATTACTACACCGGTACCGTATTTGAGATTTTTGATACGAACTCAGAAAACCCGCGCGCGCTTTTTGGCGGAGGAAGATACGATGCGTTGGTTTCAATGTTTGGCGGAGACCCTATTCCTGCGATTGGTTTCGCGTTTGGGGACGTGACCTTTATTGATTTTCTAGAGACACACAACATCCTTCCGAGAATCGAGGATGCTCCCCTTCTGCACATCGGAACACCAGAATCCACAGACGGTGCGAGCGCACGAGTATTTCAAAACACGTTTGTTCAAGGTGTGTCTTCCACACTCAACCTATCGGAAAAGTCCCTTGGCGATCAGATAAAGGAAGCGCACCGGCGCGGAACACCCTTTTTCATTGCATACGGAAAAAACGAAGACGTGTCAAAGATTGTACGCATCAAGACTCTTTCAACGGGAGAAGAAACAGAAGTTCAAAAAGAGGGCGTTTCTGATTTTCTTATTACTCATATCTCCTAGCGTATGCGGGCTATTACGTTTGATATTGAAACCAAAATGGTGCCCATGACCCGTGGTCGGCTTGATATTAGTGAACTTGAAGTCACGGTGGTTGGGGTGCACGATTCAAGCACTAACGAATACACCTCCTACCTTGCAAATGAGCTTCCACAACTTTGGCCGATCCTTGAAGGAGCTGACATGCTTATCGGTTTTAACTCTGACTCTTTTGATATTCCTATTTTGAATCGTTACTATGCAGGTGATCTTTCAAAAATCCGCTCACTGGATCTATTGTCTGAGGTATATAAAGCACTAGGACGGCGTATTCGTCTTGACTCCCTTGCTCGTGCAACGCTCGGACGTGGAAAAAAAGGAGACGGGCTGAAAGCGGGAGAGTGGTGGGAGCAGGGTCAATTTGATAAGGTGCGTGAATACTGCATTGAAGATGTTCGTTTGACACGCGAGTTGTATGACTACGCAAAAGCCAATGGTCACTTGAAGTATAAGGATATAAACAAATCAAAGGAGATAAAAATAGATACGAGTACTTGGGAGAGTGGCGAGCGAAATCACTCCCTTACCCACACACTTGGTTTCTAAGGATCTATTGCCATTTAAAAATAATGTTGTAGGATACTTTAACGCCATGCGCACGTATGGCATACGTAAAATTGTAAGAGGTACGACATGTCCGATTTTAGAGTGACGGTACCGCCGTGCGCGGTGACCTCTGCTGAGAAACAAGAAATTGTTGAACGTTTGAGCTGTTTTCTTGGCGGTATGATTGCCGACAATACAAATGCTCACGAACGGTCAGTGTACCAAGTGTTCGTCAGCGAACGCGCAACCGCAACCACGGGCATTGAGCTTAACTGTTCCAGCGTCATTGACGACAAAGAACATTTACGCGCGATGCTCCACGGAAGTGCAAGCGTTTTGGCTGAGCTGTTTGGTACTCGATTCAATATTCGTGCTCGTACGACGGACGAAGATGATCCGTGGATTGAGTTTCGGCTTATTGAACCACAACCTCGTAAACGGAAGACTGCCTAGCGGTTCTCTACGCCCAACTACTTAGTTGGGCGTTTTCATATATGAGCTTGTGCTATGATTTTTTTATGGACAATAAACTTCCCTACTTTCTTCCAGTGACCATTGTTATTGCGGGCGCGATTATTGCGGTTGCACTCTACACGGTTCGGGTTGGTGATGAAGACATTGCAATTGTTCGCAACCTTGCTGATCTTGCACCGCTCTCCACAGAGGACCACGTGCTTGGAAGCCCGACCGCTTCTGTTACGTTGATTACCTATTCAGATATCGACTGCGAGCACTGTAAGGATTTACGAGAAACGATGGAGCAGATTGTTACCGAGTACGGACCAACAGGTGAAGTCGCGTGGGTATTTCGCCACTTTCCTAACGTCGTTTCGCATCCATACGCAGCACTCCACGCTGAAGCGTCTGAATGTGTAAACGAACAATCTCCTGAATTATTTTTTCAATTCATTTCTACCTTAAACCAAACAGCCCCTAGTGGAAGCCAGTTTAACCCTGATGGATATGAACTCGTAGTGGAAAACCTGGGACTATCCGTAAGCACCTTTCGTTCGTGTGTTGAAAGTGACCGTATGACAAAACGAGTTGAAAAAGACTTTGAAAACGCGCTCCGTATTGGGGCCAACGCCACTCCCTACAGTGTTCTTTTGGTTTCTGGAAAAAAACCAATATCCATCTCAGGGGCGCTCCCGTATGAAGATATGAAAAAGGTCATTGAAGAGAGTCTGCGTCCGTAGACCTCTCTTCATCAAGGAGTCCGAGTCGGTATATATCAAATGAATGTTCCCCTTCAAACATATCTGAAGGGTTTGGAAGATACACTTTTCGCTGTTGTATTTCTGTACTCGCGTCCCGCAAAAGCCGATGAAAGGTGTCAAACGTTTCCTGCATATCACTATAGTGAAATACATGTCGACGAAGTTGCGCAGAACCATCTGCATTTTTACGTTTTTTACACTCAATAACAAGAAAACGACGAACTGATTTCCCGTAGAGCTCTCGCACGGTGTAGTAGTTAAATATTGCTTGAAGAAGGAAAATAGTTTTCGTACCACCGCGAGAGCTAAAAGATTCAACAAACTTATGGTCGACGATGTCGAGCGCACCTGCCTCTCCTTTTGATTCAACCACAAGGTCTGAAATAGCTTTAATCGGGAGCGGGAGTCCTTTGACGCGCGCCATACCCTTTACTTCAATTCCAACCACCTTGTGGCGTGGCGCTCGTGCAAGATAAAAAGACGTCGCTTGTACGTATTCTCGCTCCATGGATGCGCGTTTTGCTTTTTGCGCGCGACGTGTTTTGTGTCTACCAAACTGTATCTCAAAATCTGGGACGCTCCGCATGTATTCAAGACCAAGTGCAAGAGAGGTAGCTTTGTCGACCTCTGCATAGAAGTGTTGGAGTGCGAGATGTCCTGCGCTTCCTACGATAGAGGCGGGATTGCGTGGTGTGTCATATATTTTTTTTACATACCGTTTGTACCATGCAAGCGGATTGCGTAAATACGCAAGCAAGGAAGAGTGGCTCCAGTACGCAATGGGCGCTTTTGCTTTCTTTGGTGTTCGTTTCTTTGTCGTTTTTTTCGTACGAGCCATCATATTGGTAGAGTGTAACAAATCCACCTAATAATTTACTCCAGTATATTTCTGTGGTATAATTGAACGCAGAGCGTAGGCTGTTTCCTGCGCATACTGTGTACCTCTGGAGTAGTCCCGTGGATTGTTTGGTTCCTTTTTATGATGTGTGGCCTCGAGTGTTCTTACTCCTCCAAACCCTGTTATTTGTAATAACTATCATTACGTTCATGATAATACCTCGCAACAAAAGCCTTGTTGCTCTTGTACTCGGTGTCCTAACGATAACAGGGGGTATCGCACTCGGTTTGTTCATTATGCCACACTTTGTCCCAACGCAAGTGGAAGGCTGGTACGGTGGCCTGCTAATTATTATGTCAGTCATCCTCGGTTTTCTGGTGGCTTCAGAAGTGTCGGAAGATTTTCGGTAAGTCTGCCAATTCTTCTAACAGCCAAAGGCCGTATGCGTCGCATACGGCCTTTTTCGTACCTGTACCTGTGCAACACCAGGTGTTGCACAGGTACAGTTCTTTCGGTGGTGCAATTATGGACGTCCGACGTCCATAATTGCATTCACTTGTTAAGGTCAGGCGACTTAGAAAATAATGAGTTCACACGACGAGCGAACATATATAAAATGGGAAGACTGAGTGCTTTCTCTTCCCGTTTTATATATGGAGCGTTTCTTTAATAACTCTTACGTCTACGTGCCTGGAGTGTGCGCCGAGATTTTCTTAGCAGTACTCTGCTTTAAAAAATCCAAGTGTGATCAAGTCCTCTTGAGCTACCGACAAACGAGTAGCTTTTTAAGCGTCTAGCCTTTGAGTGGGCGACATTATTTCGTTAGGAGCATAGCGACTTAGGAAATAAGAAGTTCACACGATAAGGCGCTGCAGATTCTCTATTAAAACAAAGCCCCGTTCAGGGGCTTTGTTTTAATAGCTCTTCAATCTGCGTGCTTTATCGTGTGTGCGAATCTTTTCGAGCGCCTTTGCTTCAATCTGACGAATACGCTCACGAGTCACGCCAAACTCTTTTCCTACCTCCTCAAGGGTGTGGTAGATACCATCAAGAAGTCCGTGGCGCATTTCAAGAATTTTGCGCTCTTTTGGTGAAAGGTCATCAAGAATATCGCGCACTTGTTCTCCAAGAATGCGTTCAGAGGACTCCTGTACGGGAGATGGAATTTTGTCGTCTGCAATAAAGTCGCCAAGCGTAGACTTTTCATCATCATCAGAGCCGATAGGATTTTCAAGCGAAAGTGTATCTTGATTGATTTTTTCAATCTGATAAATTTTCTCTACTTCAACACCCATTTCAACCGCAATCTCCTCTGGCTGAGGATCGCGTCCAAGTGCCTGTGAAAGCCGACGTGAGATTTGTTTGTACTTAGCAATGGTTTCTACCATGTGTACTGGAATACGAATGGTGCGTGATTGGTCTGCAAGTGCACGGGTTATGGCTTGGCGAATCCACCACGTCGCATACGTTGAAAACTTATATCCTTTTTTCCAGTCAAACTTATCTACTGCCTTAAAGAGACCGAGGTTCCCTTCTTGAATAAGGTCAAGAAGCGTCAGGTCGGGTGAGCGACCGACGTATTTTTTTGCAATTGACACCACCAAGCGAAGGTTACTACGAGCCAAAATATTTCGTGCTTCGTCGTCTCCTGCATCAATACGCTTTGCAAGCTCGCGCTCTTCAGCCGCGGTCAACAACGGATACTGTCCAATTTCTCGAAGATAAATCTGGATGGAGTCATAACTTGCAGAGTCCCGTCCCTTGATGTTTCGTGTTGCAAGATACTGATCGGCATTATCTTCAAGCATGCCCCCTTCAAGAATGTCGATACCAGAGGTTGAAAAACGTTCATACAGCTGGTCAAGGAAGTGTACGTCTTCCTCAATATGAGGAAATTCTTTCAAAATTTCATTGTATGTAATATAACCACGCTCCTTTCCTTTGGTAATGAGCATGTCTGCTTTCTTGTTTTTGTCAGTTGCCGCGCGTGCGCGTGCGCCTCCAGCAGCCGCTCGCACGACTGCCATAGTTTTTTTCTTTACGCTCGTACTTTTGATATGCGTCTTTTTTGGACGTACCGCCTTCTTTGCAGATTTCTTTTTAAGAGGTTTTTTCACCATCCGTTTCTTGATGAGCACTTTCTTTTTTGTTTTTTTAGATTCCATACGAAGTGAATGATGTGTATAAAATAATTATCCAAGAAGTCCAAGTCGCCCCGAGAGGTCTTTACACTCTCTGAGTGCTTGCTGTACCTCTGTTTCGTCTTTTGACGACTCAGCGAGTCGTAAACGCACAACCGCCCCGTCAAGGCGCTCTGTGAGCACGGCGCGTTCGAACGCGTGTAATAGATCGTCTCCCGAATCAACCATGGGTGCCTCTCCGAAGAGAAGGCCAACCTCAAAAAGGACGCGCTCAGGAAGCTCATCGAGCTTCGGAAGCGTACCGATAATACGAGAATACTCGCTTGTCAACCGTTTTGCAAGGGGGGTATCAGGATACGTGAGTAGTGTCGCTTTTATCAACCGCTCGTGAGTGGTCTGTACGGTCTCTTTTATTCCTTTTCCCCCTTGGTCAGCTACCGACACAGTGCTTTCTTCTAATGGTGGCGGTAACTGAGCGTGTTTTGGTACCGATGCTCGAACCGCTTCAACGGAAGAGCCAAGTGCTCGCGCAACAATCCCGACAAAGTGCTCGCGTTCAAGAGGACTTTTAATGACCGCAACGAGCGGGAGTACGGTTCGTTCAACCGCAACCACTAAACGATGCGGGTCACGCTCGGCGCCCGTAAGGACCGAAAGAAAAAATTCAACAATAGACTCTGCTTCGCCCACACGACGTTTGAAATCTTGAGGAGTGTCTTTCACCAAGTCTGCTGGATCTTTTCCTTGTGGAAGACGAACTGCCTTTACACGCATACCTGCTTGAAGAGCAGCGTATGCATTTTTCGCACTTGCAGAAAGTCCTGCTCTGTCTGCGTCGAGCGCTAACATCAAGTTGTCGGCGTAGCGCTTGATGAGGGACAAGTGCACACCAGAAAGTGCCGTACCCGAGAGTGCAATCGTGTTGGTAAAGCCAACTTGATGAAGCAAGATAAGATCGAACTGTCCTTCAACCAGGAGCGTAAACCCTCGTGTACGTATGGCATCTTTTGCTCTATCGAGCCCGAAGAGTATTTCTGATTTTTTGAAAAGTTCCGTTTCGGGTGAGTTAAGATATTTTGCCACCACGCCAACATTCACATTCGAAGCGGTGTTAGTGTGATGGTTTGCTTCCGCGTCCTTTTCAAGAGCACGCCCCGTAAACGCCACAGTGCGTCCTGCAATGTCACGAATGGGAAACATGAGGCGATTACGAAAACGGTCGTAATACGTACCCACCTTTCCTTCTGCCTCTTTGATAAGACCAGCACCAAGCATCTCTTCTGTGGTGAATCCCGCTAACGAGAGCTCCTCGAAGAGCGTGCGCCACTCATTTTGAGCAAAACCAATATTCCATGTTCGAATGGTTTCTGGTGTAAGTCCACGCGACAGTGCATATGCATACGCTTCACTTCCCACACCCAGACCTCGTGCAAAGATGCTTTCTGCGCGTGCAATAACTTCGCGAAAACGGTCGAGCTTGGAACGGTCAGTGGCTTTTTCATATACGAGCTCTACTCCTGCTTTTTCAGCCAACATTTTGAGTGCACCCTTAAAATCAACCCCCTCCATCTTTTCGATAAAGGTAAACATGTCTCCTCCTTGCCCTGAAGAAAAGCAATAGTAGCTTCCTCGCTCTGGATTTACGAAGAACGATGGGGATTTTTCTTTATTGAAGGGCGAAAGTCCTTTGTGGTAGCGTCCTGCCTTTGTGAGTTTTACGTACGGAGCTACCACATCTACGATGGTTAGCTTGTTTTTTATTTTTTGTACGGTATCCGACATAATTTTGTTAAACCGAAGGTTTTAGAAAATTAGAAGTGCCTGTGGTGCGACATAGGTGGTTATACGGAGCGCATGGTGTGCCTCCGCTCTTATCGTTCGCGTCTCTCCATACTAGCGAGTTTCAGTCAGTGGTCGAGCGTCTACTTCTTCACGCATACGTTCACGCCGTGCGTCCCGTGCGCGCTGTAGTTTTTCAATAGCAATCCGTTTCTTGCTTCCCGTGAAGCCTGTTCCTGCAGGAATAAGCCGTCCGAGAATAACGTTTTCTTTAAGACCACGAAGCGTGTCGTAACTTCCCTTGAGTGCTGCGCTAATCAAGACTTTCGTTGTCTGTTCAAAGGACGCTGCAGAAAGGAATGAGCGACGAGAGAGTGCAGACTCTTTGATACCAAGCACCATGTCTCGTGCTTTTGGTGCAATGTTACCGCTCTCCTGCGCCTCTTTGAGCGCAAGTGCATATTCCCAATCTTCAAGAACGTCTCCGACAGAGTAATCAGAATCTCCTGTTTCCGTAACCTTTGCACGCGAGAACATCTGCTTCACCACCACTTCAAGATGTTTACGAGACACCGAGGCACCTTGGAGTTCATAAATCTTACTGGTTTCCGCGATGATGTATTCCTGTACTACTGCGCGACCTGCGTATTCGTACAATTCATCAAGATCAGCAGAACCGTCCGTAAGAAGCTGTCCTTTAGTGACTTTCTCTCCCGCTTTAACCAGTGGCATACGAGGAAAGACAACTGTGTATTCAAGCGAGTCTCCTCCTTTCTTTCCTTTTTTAACCACCGAGCCTGCGTCAGGTGCCACGACGAGAACCTTTTCTCGCTCAATAGTTTTTATTTCAACAACCAAGCCGTCAGTCTTTGACACCACTGCTGGTACTTTTGGACTGCGTTTCTCAAACACTTCTTCAACACGAGGAAGACCTTGGGTAATGTCTCCCCCGACTGACGCCGTACCACCAGCATGGAAGGTACGCATCGTGAGCTGTGTTCCTGGCTCACCAATAGCTTGTGCCGCAATGGTTCCAACGGCTTCTCCGAGGTCAATCATCTCGTGAGTCGTCAAATCCATACCGTAACAAGAAGCACAGATGCCATACCTCGTTTCGCACGACATTGGGGAACGGACACCAACCGCACTCACGCTCTCCTCAGCTGAGATTGCCTTAGCATCTTCGCGCTCGAGATACTGTCCTTTTTTGAAGGTTTTTCCACCCGCCATCACTTCCGCACAGAGCGTTCGGCCATTAATCGCCTCAGCAAAATCAATCATAATTCCGGACGCTGAGGTACGGTTAATCATGATGCCTTTTTTTGCACCACAATCTTGTTCAGTAATAATTGAGTCTTGTGCTACGTCAAAGAGTCTGCGAGTGAGATACCCGGCGCGTGCAGTACCAAGCGCGGTGTCCGTAAGACCTTTGCGAGAACCGTGCGTGCTCATGAAGTACTCAACAGGATTCAATCCTTCCATCATTGAAGAAATAATAGGAAGTTCGATAGTTTCTCCTGCAGTGTTTTGGATAAGACCTTTCATGCCCACCATCTGGGTGAGGTTTCCAATTGAACCGCGCGCGCCCGAGGTAATGATGTCGTGTACAGGGCTCGTTGGGCTCAGTGCTTCTTCAACGAGTTTTTCAACTGCTGTTTTTGCTCCGTGCCACACTTCAATAACCATACGTCGCTTTTCTTCTTCAGAGAGAAGACCGTTTTTGAAGTCAGATTCAATATGTTCAACTTTTTCGCGAGCACCATCAATCACTTCTTTCTTAGCTTTCGGCACGGCAACGTCATCAAAACTCCACGTAATACCTGCATTTGTTGCATACTCGAAACCAAAATGCTTCACACGGTTCACAATACCAGGCACCGCATCAAGTCCATACTTTCGCATTGACTCAACCACAATACTGCCAAGCACCTTCTTGGTAACTGACGCGTTCACATACGGATAGTCCGATGGGAGAACAGTGTTAAACAGGAGGCGTCCGACAGTTGTTTCAAAGGGCTTACCCTCAAAAACGCTGTATTTTTCCTTACCTTCCACAGGAAGCACGTTTACTTTTGCCCGAAGATCAACAATGTCATAGTCGTGGGCAAGAATAGCAGCGTTTGGCGAATGGAAGTATTTACCTTCACCTTTTGCTCCGTCAATGGGCTTGGTGAGCCAGTAACAACCAAGTGCAATATCGTGAGATGTTGCGATAACTGGTGAGCCAGACCCTGGTTTGAGGATGTTTTTGTTTGCGCTCATCACTTCACGAGCTTCCCACTGTGCTTCTTCTGAAAGCGGTACGTGAATAGCCATCTGGTCTCCGTCGAAGTCCGCGTTAAAGGCAGGACACACGAGCGGATGAAGTTGGATAGCATCACCCTCAATAAGGCGAGGACGAAACGCTTGAATACCTTGGCGGTGAAGCGTTGGCGCACGGTTGAGAAGTACGTGCTTTCCTTGAATAACTTCTTCAAGAATTTCCCATACTTCAGACACACTGTCTTCAATTAAGCGGCCCGCTCCACGAATGTTGAAAGCAAGTTCACGCGAAAGTAGGCCGGCGATGACGAACGGGCGGAAGAGCTCAAGTGCCATGTGCTTTGGAATACCACATTCATCAAGTTCAAGATCAGGACCAACAACGATAACGGAGCGGCCTGAGTAGTCCACGCGCTTTCCAAGAAGGTTTTGTCTAAAATATCCCTGCTTACCTTTAAGGTAGTCTGCGAGCGACTTGAGTGGTCGGCGTTGACTTGGAGTGAGCGCTCCTCCTGACGCACCTGATTTTCGGATTGAGTTATCAAGAAGTGCATCAACCGCTTCCTGCAAAATACGCTTTTCGTTACGGAGGATTACTTCAGGCGCGTGAATATCCAGAAGTTTCTTCAAACGGTTGTTGCGGTTAATCACACGACGATAGAGGTCGTTCACATCTGAGGTTGCGTGTCGTCCACCTTCAAGAGCCACCATCGGACGAAGCGCTGGTGGAATCACCGGAATTTTCGTGAGAAACATCCATTCAGGACGAACGTTGGAGGCAATCATACTTGAAAGAAGTGAAATACGCTTTGCAAGCTTTTCACGGTCCGCTGCCGCTGCCGTTTTGTAGCGTGTTTCAAGCTCTACTTTAAGCTGATCCATCTTGATGGTGCGGAATATTTCATAAATAGCTTCAGCGCCAATCTTTGCTTCAAAGAGGGTGCTGTACTTCACCGAGAAGCGGTGGTATTGCACTTCATCAAACACACGTCCAACGATGACGCTGTCGATTTCTGCTTTTGCAAGCGTCATTTTTTCTTTAAGCGCATCACGTTCTTTGTCGTCCTTTGCACCCTTGTGCTTTGTTTTATATTCACTTTCAAGCTCTGAGAGGACACGCTTTTTAATGTCTTCTTGTACTTTGGTGATGATGTATCCAGCAAAGTAAATAACTTTCTCAAGGTCTGCTCCTGGAATACCCAGAATAAGCGCCATGCGAGAAGGCATGCTTCGCAAGAACCAAATATGCGCTACGGGAGTGACGAGCTCAATATGACCCATGCGCTCGCGACGAACGATGGAGCGTGTGATTTCAACACCACACTTGTCACAGGTAATGCCTTTGTAGCGAATGCCTTTGTACTTACCGCAGTAACATTCATAATCGCGCTCAGGACCAAAGATTTTTTCATCAAACAAACCGTGCTTTTCTGAACGCTGGGTACGATAGTTAATGGTTTCTGGTTTCGTGATTTCGCCACGTGACCATTCCAAAATTCTCTCCGGAGAGGCAAGTGACAGACGTAGTGCGTTCCAGTCAGATGACTGACGTGAGCTGTGCGTACGCCCTGCACCTGTTCTTTTTCCGTGTTGTGAAGTTGCCATAGATAAAGATATTATGCGTCAGTGTCCACGGGCTTTTCCATCGGTTCGATGTCGAGCGCAAGACCACGAATTTGGTTAGTAAGTACTGAGAAAGATGCTGGTGTTCCCGAGTGGGTCACTGGTTCACCTTTGACGATGGCGTCGAAGGTCGCAGAGCGTCCTTGGATATCGTCGGATTTGATGGTGAGCATTTCACGAAGCGTGTAGGCAGCACCGTATCCAAGAAGTGCCCACACTTCCATTTCCCCAAAGCGCTGACCTCCGTTTTGCGCTTTTCCTCCAAGCGGTTGCTGAGTAATAAGCGAGTACGGACCGATTGAGCGCATGTGAATTTTGTCTTCTACCATGTGATGGAGTTTCAAGATGTACATGTAGCCCACCGATACGTCCTGTGCAAAAGAGACACCAGTGCGTCCGTCATAGAGTTTCATTTTTCCACTTCGAGAGAATCCTGCTTTTTCAAGCTCATCACGAATCTCGTCGGATGTTGCGCCCGCAAATGGTGGCACCACCGCTTGGTATCCAAGGGTGTGTGCCGCAAGACCAAGGTGCATTTCAAGAATTTGTCCAAGGTTCATACGTGATGGAACACCGAGAGGCGTCAAAATAACATCCACCGGATTTCCGTCGGAGTCGTATGGCATATCTTCTGCGGGAAGCACGCGAGAAATAACACCCTTGTTACCGTGACGTCCTGCAAGCTTGTCTCCAACAGACACGTTTCGGACTTGTGCAACGGTAACGACAATTTTCTTGATAATACCCGTTTCAAGCTGATCTCCACGTTCTCGTGAGAAGATTCGTACGCCAATAATGCGACCGCGCTTCCCTCCTTCCATACGAAGTGAGGTGTCCTTCACGTCCTTTGCTTTGTCTCCAAAGATTGAGCGAAGAAGTCGTTCTTCTGGGGTCAGCTGAGTTTCACCTTTTGGTGTTACTTTACCAACGAGAATGTCTCCGGGACGCACTTCAGCACCAATACGAACCACTCCTTCTTCATCGAGATTTTTAAGACGAAGTTCTCCTACGTTTGGAATGTCGTGAGTAGTTACTTCAGGACCAAGCTTAGTGTCGCGCACTGCACATTCAAAGTCTTCAATGTGAACGGTTGTGAATTTCGAGTCCTGCACCAATCTCTCAGACACAATGATAGCGTCTTCGTAGTTTGCTCCACTCCAACTCATAAAGGCAACACGAACGTTTTGTCCAAGCGCCATTTGTCCGTCAGCAGAGGACGAGGCGTCTGCAAGGACATCTCCTTTTTTCACTTTGTCACCCACCATCACTTGTGGACGCTGTGAGAATGCTGAATTTTGGTTTGTTTGAGTAAGTGGTTGCAGAATATATTCTTTTGGTTTTCCTTCTTTTGGCGCAATCACAATACGGCGTGCATCAGCATACGTAACTTCACCAGCGGTGTCTGCAATGACCAAGCGTCCCGTGTTTCGCGCAGCGTGTCCTTCAATACCTGTTGCAACGAGGGGTGCTTCAGGCACAAGCACCGGCGTTGCTTGTTTTTGCATGTTTGAACCCATGAGTGCGCGGTTAGCATCGTCATGATCAACGAACGGAATCATCGCGGTTGCCACAGAGAACATTTGGTATGTTGAGGCGTCAATCAGGTCGATTTCCTCTCGAAGTGCAACGAGTGGCTCTCCCGCCTTTCGAGCTTCGATTGAATCTGGAACAATTTTTCCTTTTGCGTCCACCGGTGTTGCGGCGTGTGCAATGGTGTACTGCTCTTCATCAAGCGCGTTAAGAAATACCGTTTCATCACTAATGATTCCTTTCTTTACTTTTGCGTACGGTGTTTCAATAACGCCAAACTCATTGGTGCGTGCATGCATCGCAAGACGCAAAATCAAACCAATGTTTTGACCTTCGGGAGTGTGAACAGGACAAAGACGTCCATAGTGAGAGGGGTGCACGTCGCGCACTTCAAAGCCGGCACGTTCACGAGTGAGTCCGCCGGGACCAAGCGCAGATAAGGTTCGCATGTGTTCCAGCTCAGCAAGAATATTTTGCTGGTCCATGAATTGAGAAAGCTGGTTGGCAGTAAAGAATTCACGAATAGATGCTTGAAGTGGTCGTGGGTTCACAAACGCCATGGGGAGTACCGTATCGCTTTCAATCGTAGACATGCGGTCTTGAATGTTTCGCTTCATGCGAGACATACCAACACGCATACGCGCCTGGAGGAGCTCGCCCACAAAACGGACACGACGGAATCCGAGGTGGTCAATGTCGTCTGGCTTTGCGTTTGTGTCTTGGTTCAAGCGCGCAATTTCAGCAACAATGCGTACAAGGTCAGCAAGGGAAAGTGTGCGTTCCTTGAGTGCCTTTGCGTCAGTAGCTAGACCAAAGCGGGCGTTGAGACGATTACGTCCTACTTTAGAAAGGTCATAGCGCTCAGGAGTGAAAATTGCGTTAACGTACGCCTTTGCGTTTTCTGCAGTTGCCATATCCCCATCACGCATGCGACGGTGAATTTCAACAAATGCTTCCTCGGGCGTCTTTGCCTCGTCGTGGACGAGAGTTGCTTCAAGAGACGTCAGTGCTTGCACGTTCCCTTTAAATAGTTTTGCAAGGTCTTTACCAACACCTCCTCCAAAAATAGTCAGAAGGTTGGTGATAGGAAACTTTCGTTTACGGTCGATTTTGACGTAAATAGCACCATCGCTCTCTGAGTCAATTTCAATCCATACTCCGCGTGAGGGAATAATTTTTGCACCGAAGTGCTTCTTTCCTTTTATATCCTCTGCAATAAAGAAGGCCCCGAAACTTCTTGCAAGCTGGGGCACGATACCGCGTTCAACACCAGATACGACAAAAGACCCGTGCGCCGTCATCAAAGGAAGGTCCGCAAGGAAGATATCTTGTGACTTTTCAGTACCCAGTGTTTTGTTGAGAAGTGTAACGGATGCTTTAAGAGGCACCTCGAACGTGCGCATGTTGTCACGCGCCGTGAGCTCGTCTCCTTTTGGCTCCCCTAATTCAAAACCATCAAAACGCAGTTCAAACTTTTTTCCTGAATAATCAGGAATAGGAGAAAATTCTTTAAAAAGCTCAGCGAGCCCGTCTTTGACGAGCCAATCAAACGAAGAACGCTGGTGAGCAACAAGGTCTGGAAAATCCACACGAGGAGCTTGGTACGCGGAGAAGGTCTTTTGCACGAGCGCCTTTTTAGTTCGCATGATGAAGGTAAGTAAAAGTAAATAATCGCTACAGTCTATAAACGTCAAACGAGCTCGCACAGGACGAGCCGCATCCCGTTTTATACGGAATGCTCTTTTAAAATATTCTTCTTTCGCCCGCCAGAGTGTCTCCCGCCACTCAATCTGTTCTGGTTAAAAGCAGTATATACCAGAGCGTGCACGTGTCAAATGAGTTCTTTATTAATTTGTGAACAGAGATACGTATCAATGACTTGACATACATGCGATGACGTAATATGGTACAGAAAGGTCGGTATAGGAAATGAGTATGGAAAAAGAACCTAGTGATTCTGGAATGCCCTTATTCTTCGCTATCAGTGGTTTTATTTGTCTTTTAGTTGGCGTACAAATTGTACGCCAAGCGACAACCAGCACGTCTAGTGTCGACATGTTCATCGGCATGGCACTCGGTCTTGTGGGCACGTATGTTTTCGTCCAAACTCTACTCTACTGGTTTTACTGGCGGAAACGCAGATAATTAGAATGTGAGATAACAAGTCTAGTGATTTTAATCATCGCTAGACTTGATTCTTTTACTTTCTATCTACTCTCCTTCCATCTTTCTATATCTGCGTGATTCCCTTTTGTAAGTACGGTTGGGATTTTATTTTTTTAAAAACTAGGACATCCGATGTCCTAGTTTTTACGTACCAAAGTTAGTTTGCTGTCTGGGACGTAGTTGAAACCAATATTGACGCACCTTTAACACAGGAGTAGCCTCAAGTTTGGCAGGAATGCCGCCAGAGACCTGGAAGGGTTCTAGGAATAGGAGAAGTGAAATGGACGAGTTCGTTCAAAAACTGATAAGCGGTTCTCGTGAAATCGAACGTAAACGCGCTGAGATTGCGAGAGTCGTGAATACGGTAGCTGGGTTACTGCCGCGTTGCGTTGACTCGCAGCTGCTGAAACAGGAATCCACCGAGCTCTACCATGGACGATCAGAACCTGATGCAAATGGCGGCTGGTGGATCATCTGGGCAAGCGGTGCGAAAGATATTCGTAAAGGATATCGTCTGAGTGAATCCCAGCTTATCTTAGATGACCGGGGCGATATTCAGTATGAAAACATCAACTTGGTTCACCAAAGTCTTGGGCACCTTGTCACAAAACTACGCGATAAGTATCCGAAGCTTGATGAGCTTCTGAAACCGTTCTTGGACGCCGCAACATAACTTAGTCTTGAGACCAAACGAAGCCCCAGTGCAACTATACTGGGGCTTCTTCATTTTCTCGCTGGCTGTCTGGGACGATGTTGGAACCTTTTGGACACGTATGATAGGGTCTGTCCAGACATAAGGAGGACCTGATGACTTCAGAGCGAGAAACGATTCGGTTTGTACGCGGATATTTCAGTGAAGTTAACTGGAGGCCGCATCTCACATTCATCTCGATTCTCATGTTCCTGCTCCTTCTCTTGAGCATCGCATGGGCAGCATTCCACGCTCAATTTACCAACATGACCGCGTGGGAGATCGCCGCACAAGACGGACCGTTTATATTTAACTGCTCATGGATATTTATTCTGAGCCTTGTTGCAACTGTCCGCTGCTTCAAGAAGGTATCTGACGCAGAATGGATGTTTGGGAGGAAATTTGGTTTCCTCGACCAATACAAACTGAAGCGTATTTCAGAATACAAATCTAAATGAACTTAAAGCCGCCACTAATCATGGCGGCTTTTTGCTGGCAGGTTAGGATTCGAGCCCTACTTCTTCTTGCGCCACTCATCAATTTTGGCATGGTCACCTGTTTTAAGGACCTTCGGAACTGCGTAGTTCTTGCCGCCAAAAGTAATGGTGTCGGGGCGCGTGTACACATCTGTGCTTGCAATGCGACGCTCCTCTACCGACTCGTCTTTCCCTAACACTCCAGGAATACGACGTGTTACCGCGTCCACAATCGCCATGGCTGGTACTTCCCCGCCCGTAAGCACGGCTTCTCCTACCGAGTACGTCTTTAGCGTGCCGAGTGTTTTTAGTATTTTCTTAGCACGCTCGTCTATGCCTTCGTAGCGCCCACACACTAAAACAACATCAGAAAGCTTCGCGAGCTTGTCTGCTTCTTTATTATCAAATGCTTTTGCTCCAGGCGAAAACCAAATTATAGTTCCCTTGCGACGACCGAGAGATTTCTTTACAGCCTTCACCACGGGAAGTGCGCTCATCACCATCCCTGGACCTCCTCCGTATGGACGCTCATCTACTTTTCCCCATTTATTGTCTACGAAATCGCGTGGGTTTTGGTACGTTACAGTTATTTTCTTACTCTTGCGAGCACGACCTACAATAGAGGCTGACAAATACGCCTCGCACGCCTCAGGGAATAAGGTAACAAGGTGAAATCGAATCATGTGTCTTCCCCTATTTGCACAGGTTCGTCATCATAGAGACTTTCTGGCCCTTTTTCGTCAGCAAAAAATACAAGAACAGGTTCACTAGAGTATTTTTGTGATTTTTGTTTAACAAGTTCTTCCACTGCGTCATGAGAAAGCTCTTGCAGTTTTGGGTTCATATACACGTCGGCGAGTTCTTCAAAACCAAGCCCCTTAAAATCTGCGCGGGGCGAAAGCCCTCGCAGAGAACCTGCAACTCCCCTTCCTGTGCCATACAATCCGTACAACTTTTCATTTGCCCGAAAGATGGCAAGACACGGCCTTGCTCCTCTTTTTTGAGCATCATTTACTAGCTCAGTATAGAGACGTTCCTTTGAACGACTCCGAGGAAATTCGATAATGTCTGCGCTTTTTTTGTTTGGTTGGGCGTTGTTCATTACACAATTATAGTCCGTCTATCACCTCCTCTACACTCTTCTTTGTGGGTTCGCTGTCAAAGCGTTTTCCACCTATGGGCTCATTAATTTTTAGATTCACACGCGCATTATGCTTCATGCCCACCACGCGCAGGAGGGTGCGGATAGCTTTTGCAATGTTTCCGTCACGACCAATGATTTTACCCATGTCCAGAGGATCAACCGTGAGGGTGAGTAGTACGCCCATTTCATCAACTGAGCGCACAATAACAACACTGTCGGGATTGTCGACGAGGCCTTTAATAACGTATTCAAGAAAAATGTGGTCTTGTTCCATATCGTTTCAATCGTTAGGGATATTCGGTGCGCCATGAGCGCCGCATGAGTTATGCGGCTACTACGGGTTCTTCTGCGGGAGTTTCAGTTGCTGTTTCTGAAGTTGGCGCTTCTACTATTTCTTCTGGTGCAGGAGTTGCTTCTGCTACGGGCGCTGAAGCTTGTGCTACATCTCTCGGAGCATCACTTTTAATAGGAGATTTGCGAGGAAGAACATTTACCTTCTTTCCTTCAATCACTCCTTTGTTAATAAGGAGATTTGAGAGAGATGGTGAGAGCTGTGCCCCTTTGCTCATCCAATCCTTAATCCGGTCTCCTGCGACTGTGAATGCTTTGGTGCGAGGATTGTATGTGCCTACAAGGTCAACGTACGTTCCCGCCTTTGGACTGGCGGTTTTTTCTGTAACTACCATGCGAAAAGCCGGATCGTTTTTTCGGCCAATGCGCTGAAGTCGAATCATCAACATAGTACACGCGAGCATACCAGAAATTGGGAATTGGGTCAACCATCTGCTACAGTAGCAAGTAACGTGAGTGCTACGAACGAATTATTTGAAGGTGTTATCCATGTAACCCGTAACGGTACGGGGTTTTTTGCGCTTCCTGATGGCTCGGGGGACTTAATTATCCCGCCTGAACAGCTAAACCATGCGTTCCCGTATGACGTTGTAAAAGTTTCAGAGACGGGGATGGTTGAAGACCGAAAAACGGGTGGAAAACGAAAAGCGGGAAAAGTAGAAGAGATTGTCACGCGCTCTCGTGAGACGTTTGTCGGAAAACTCATTGAAGAAAATGGACAGACACTTCTCATTCCAGACTGGAAGAAAATGTACGTGCCCTTCGTCGTTTCTGGAGACATGCTCCCTATCGGACACAAGGTTCTTATAAAATTTACTGATTGGAAGACTGGTCAGCAACACCCTTCTGGAAAACTTCTTGAAGTTATTGGTCTTGCGGGAGTGCATGAGACAGAAATGCGCGCCCTTGCGCTTGCGCAGGGCTTTGCAAGCTCCTTTCCACCTGCTGTTGAGCGCGAAGCAAAAACGCTTGAAACAACGGGTGAACAAATGATTAAAGATGACGCGACACAAAGCCACCGAAAAGATTTCCGCGGCGTTACCACCTTCACTATTGATCCTGTAGACGCAAAAGATTTCGACGACGCTCTTTCGGTTCGTTATCTTGAAAGTGGAAACGTTGAGGTTGGTGTGCACATTGCAGACGTTTCCTTTTTTGTACGGGAAGGAACGGCCATAGATCAAGAGGCACGTAAACGTGCTACCTCCGTATATCTTGTCGATCGCACCATTCCCATGCTCCCACACGTGCTCTCAACTAATTACTGCTCCCTTAACCCAGACGTTGACCGTCTTTCCATGTCAGCGGTCTTTGAGTTCGACTCACAAGCAGGCATTGTCAGTCGATGGTTTGGCGAAACTATTATTCACTCTGATAAACGCTTTGCGTACGAGGAAGCACAGGAAGTGCTCGACAAGGAAACGGGACCTCTACTTAAAGAGCTGCAAACACTTCGAGACATCGCACGCAAAATCCGCGCGAGGCGTACTGCAAAGGGCGCTCTTGAATTTGATACTCCAGAAGTAAAAGTACAGCTTGATGAAGAAGGTAAGCCAATCGCCGTCGTACTAAAAGAGAGACAGGAGACGAATCTTCTTATTGAAGACTTTATGCTCTCGGCAAATGAAGCGGTTGCAGAGCACCTAACCGACATTAGTAAAAAACAAGGTCTTGTAAACGGCACCATCTACCGTGTGCACGATTTACCAGACGCAGAGCGGGTACTCGACCTTTCCATGTTTTTGAAAGTGCTTGGCTATGACCTCCCCATAAGCGCCGATGGAAAAGTAAAAGGAGTCGATTTGAATTCGCTCATGGCAAACGTTAAAGGAAAGCCAGAAGAATATCTCATCAAAATGGCGGCACTACGCACTATGGCAAAAGCAATCTACACCACCAAAAATCACGGACACTTTGGTCTTGCCTTTTCACACTACACACACTTCACATCCCCTATTCGTCGCTACCCCGACCTACTTGTCCACCGTCTACTTCGTCATCACACGCGAAATGAACCTATTCCAAAGCGCGAGCTTGATGAGCTTGAACAAATGGCTATTCACTCTAGTGAACGTGAAGTGTCCGCTTCAGAGGCCGAGCGTGACTCAATAAAAATGAAGCAGGTGGAATTCTTGGTGGACAAGGTTGGTCAAGAGTTTGATGGTGTCATTTCTGGAGTAACCGATCGAGGATTGTATGTTGAACTGAATGAGAGTCGTGCAGACGGCATGGTACGCGTCAGCAATATCGGTAACGACTATTTTATATACGATCAAAAACGATACCGACTTGTGGGAGAGCGTACAAAAAAAGAGTTTTCGCTAGGAGACCCTGTCACAGTGCGTCTCATCGCCGCGCGCGTGGCTGAGCGTGAGCTTGATTTTGAACTTGTTCAAAAGGCGTAGCATATAGAAAAACCCGTCGGCCCTTCTCAGGACTCGGCGGGTTCTCTTTGTGCAATGACTTCTTCTTCAACCGGCTCTTCATAGTGAGGAGTAAACAGTGAGTCAGGTGGCGCCACTGCCTCTTCAAGCATTAAGAGTCCGACAGTAGAAAAAGCAAAAAGTATTGCAAGCAGTATCCAACCATCTCGTGGGTCTGGTTCGTGTTCATGATAGTGCATGAGCTACTCCTTCAAGGAACAACTAATAAAGAATGATACTCCTACGAAAAGTAAATGGGTAAGTTATCCACCTATTACTTATTAATCAATCGAGATAACGCGAGCGCGTAAGAAGCTTCTCGCAACGTGACTCCACGACTTAAGGCAAAATCGGCAACGTCCCGATATGCGTCCTGCATGGTTTGTTGGAGGCGTTCTCGAACCTTCTCGCGTGTCCACGTTTCGTTGCTTTTATTTTGAAGCCACTCAAAATACGAGACACTTACCCCGCCCGCGTTTGCGAGCACATCTGGAATAACCGCAACACCACGCGTGGCTAATATTTCGTCTGCCTCTGGCGTTATCGGACCGTTTGCAACTTCAAGCACAATATCTGCTTTCACGCTTCCGACGTTATCAGTGCGAATTTGCTCTTCAAGCGCTGCAGGCACCAAAATGTGTGCTGATGTACCAATCACCGCCTCTGCACCTTTGTGTTGACCTTCGGCGTGGATGACTGAGCCCTGCGCCTCCTTTGCACGTAACACTTGTTCAATATCAAGACCCTTACTGTTTTCAATGGTGCCTTGACTATCTGAAAGCGCCACAATGTTCATTCCTAAATTAGACAACAATCGAGCCGTTTGTGCTCCCGCGTTCCCTGCTCCTTGAATTCCCACAGTCAGCTTCTCCATTGAGTGGTGCTGGTCAGACAAAAGTGACGAGAGCACGGTTACGGCCCCGTCGGCGGTTGCAGTGTCGCGTCCAACAATTCCACCGTTCTCAAGAGGTTTTCCAGTAATCATAGCGGGAGAAGCGTGTCCAACAATTGATTGATACTCATCAAGCATCACGCTCATGATGTGAGCATTGGTATACATATCTGGCGCGGGAACATCCACATCTTCTCCGAGGTGCTCGGCAAACGCGCGAACATATGCCCGTGAAAGACAGTCAAGCTCACGGGCACTTAATTTTTTTGAGTCTACGTTCACTCCCCCCTTGGCTCCACCAAACGGAATATCAACAACTGCACATTTTATTGCCATCATTCCTGCAAGAGCAGACACTTCGTCTTCATCCGCACTTTCGTGGAAACGTATACCTCCTTTGTATGGTCCACGCGCATTATTAAACTGCACACGATAGGCAGGAAATGTTGCGGTATCGCCCCCATCAAGCGTGATGGTGAGCTCACTTTTCAGTATGTTGTCGGGAGTCATAAATGACTCCCGCTGACTTTCTGAAAGATTGAGGAGGTCGCTTGCTTTTGCTACGTGATGCTTGAAATACGCAAACGCTGACATATTACATATCTTTGCCGTTGAACTGATTGCGCTCGAGAGTTGAAATGTCAATATCGTCGAGTGCACGCACATTTATAGCAACCGTTGCGCCCTGCGGCCCTTCTCCTCGTCCAAAGGACTGCACACCACACGTTTTACAAAAGAGGTGTGCAATCGTTTTTTTATTGAAACGGTGTTCGCTCAGCATGTCTTCGCCACTTGTGAGCGTAAACGATGAGGCTGGCGCAAATGAAAGCAACATCCCTTTCACCTGACAATAGGAACAGTTACACTCAATCACAGGTTTTGAAAGATCTATTTCAACTTCAAACCTGACCTTCTTACAGTGACATCCTCCACTATGTTTTTTCATATGCTTTTTCGTTATTTGTTTGCTCCTTGTAAGTACGCAAGCATGGTGTTTGCATCTGAAACCGCAAATGGGTCGGTTGGGCAGTTATCAGAAAATCCTTCTTCAACAAACATTTTTTTAATGACACCGTCATCGGCAAAAAGTGAGTAGCGCCATGAGCGCTCTCCAAATCCAAGATCTTCTTTTTTCACCAGTGCGCCCATTGCTTTAGTAAACAGCGCGTTCCCATCAGGAAGCATGAATACGTTTTCAATGTGCAAATTCTTTGCCCACTGATACATGGTAAATGCGTCATTTACTGATAGACAGATAACTGAATCAATACCAAGTGCTTTAAATTCTTGATACTTTGCCTCGTACCCTGGAGCGTGCGTCGACGAGCAGGTTGGCGTAAACGCGCCTGGAAGCGCAAAGAGAACCACTTTCTTGCCTTTGAAAATTTCGTCCGACGAGAGGTCTTGCCAACGAAAAGGGTTGTCTCCTCCGACAGACTCATCCCGCACACGTGTTTTAAAAACAACATCTGGTACTTTTTTTCCTTCTAGATTTGTAGCTTGCATACCCCGTTAGGTTAACTTCGCATTGTGCGAAGGTTATTAAATTTCGACTCTACATATTTTGCACTTCTTCAACACACAAACACTCCCTTCATTTTTTTTCGCTCGCACAAATACTAGCAGATATTTTTTGTTTACGTGAAGTCTCCTTGCTCCCAGATACTCGCGCTTTATAGAAAGCGAATATGCGAAGTTATCCTACGGGGCATAGAGACGTAGTATAGCAAATAGCTGTTCGGGTTGCTTTTTACAATTCTCTTTTCGAAAACTACTTAGCGACTGCGGTTGCCTCATCAAATTTTACTGAAAGAAGCTTTGAAATGCCGTCGCTACCCATAGTCACGCCGTAGAGAATGCCGGCACGACTCATCGTCTCGCGGTTATGAGTAATGACAATAAGTTGGGATTTTTTTGAGAGGGACTCAATCATGTCACCATAGCGTCTACTGTTCGCCTCATCAAGCGCGGCGTCCGTCTCATCAAGAATGAGAAATGGTGGAGGATTTACTTGGCTCATAGCAAAAATAAGTGCGATGGACGTGAGGGCTCGCTCGCCTCCTGATAGTTGCATCAAGGATTGCAGTTTCTTTTTTGGAAGATGCACATTGATTTCAAGACCTGGACGAACATCTCGTTTTTTTGTTTCTTCTCTCATTACTTCGCCTTCCTCATCTTCTTCGTCTTCTGGTTCTATTTCTTCAAGCACAAGCTTTGCTCCTCCACCACCAAACATGAGCGTAAAAAATTCGCCGAACGATTCATTAACGCGTGCAAGTCCTTCGGCAAATGATTTTGCAAGCTCAACATCTAAGTCGTCTATAAGTTGTTCAAGTCCTTCAGCTGATTTTGCAAGGTCTGCAAGCTCACGTGCGAGAAATTCTTCGCGTGCTTTGGTTTCGTTAAACTCCGTTCGCACTTCCTCTCCCGTACCCCCTGCCTCTTCAATACGAATCTTTAGGCGCTCCATTGCCTTTTTTCTATCTTCTTGTACTCGTCTTTCTTCCTGTGGAAGCAAAGTTCGTTTTTCATATGAAAATGCTGAGCTTCCCGCAAGCGCAAGCACCTCAGAGCGTTCACGCTCTATGTCTTCCTGAAAATAAGTGAGTTCCTTGATGCGTGCCTCGACGCGAGCAAGCTCCGACTCTTCGCGTGCACGTGTTTCTGCAAGGCCCAGAATACGATGTTGAGTTTCTCTGCCTGTTTCTTCGTGTGCCATACGAGCATCCCGTACCTTTTGGAGCGTGCGCCGTGCTACGTCTACTTTCTCTGCAAGCGTTTTGTCTTTTTCACTCAACTTCTCTTTCTCACTCTCAAGACGAAATACCGTTTGTTCTTCGTCAGCCAAGTAATCGTCGCTGGGAAGTGCGAAGCGTTCAAAGAACGCCTTTACGACCTGCTGTAAGGTGCGGATAACGGAGAGAAGAGCAGACGCGTCCGCGCTCTCACTGACACGAACTTGTTTCTCTACCTCATCACGAAACAGATGCAAGTCGTCTTTTGGAACGCGCACATATGGTTCACGCGCCAGAAGTGCACTTCGGCGCTTCGCTTCGGCGAGCGCCCCTTCAATTCGTCCTACCTCTCGTGAGAGTTCTGAACGTTCAGCGCTTACTCTATCAAGCTCTCGCTCGGAAACTCTGACTGCCTCGATGCGTTTCATCCCTTCGCTCTCGTTTCCCGATTCTTTTTCAAACACCGAAAGTTCTTGCTCAGCAACCGCTAGACGCTCGGCAGTGTCGCGTTTGTGGGTATGCGCGCTCTCGTTTTCTACTTCAAGGTATCGCTCCTCAATAGCGAAATATTCACGCGCGCTATCAATGAGTGCGCGAATAAGCTCTTCGGCGCGTTCAAGTTTTTCAACCTGTTTTTGAAGAAATTTCAGATGTGGCGAAAGTTCTCGACGCAAACTCTCAACCTCGCGTACGTTCTCTCGCGTCTTATCAAGTTTTCGAATTGCTTCTTGTTTTTTAAACTCATACACCTTGAGCCCAAGTGCGTCCTCAAGCATCGCGCGACGCTCCCGAGGATGAGCTATCAGGATTCTGTCCGCCTCGCCTTGAGAAATAATATGGTGCCCCGTTTCGCCAATGTTTGCGCTTGCCAAAAGTTCTTGAATGTCACGCAGACGCACTTTGGAGCCATTTACCGAATATTCACTCGAGCCATCGCGAAAAACAGCGCGTTCGACCGAGACTTCGTCATACTCAAGTTTTGGAAATATTTTCTTCGAGTTATCAAAAATAATAGCTACCGAGGCGCGATTGGCGCGCGCGCTTTCATGGGAACCTGCAAAGATGAGGTCTTCGCTACGCTTTCCGCGCATACTTTTCATTGACTGTTCACCAAGCGCAAAACGAAACGCTTCTGCAACGTTTGATTTTCCAGAACCGTTTGGTCCTACAATCGCAGTTGCGGCAGAGGAAAACTCCAGCGCTGTTTTGCGCGCAAAGGACTTAAACCCGACTACTTCGAGTCGCTTGAGCATTACTATAGATTATACCGTACAAAACAACACCGCCTCTAGAAAAGACGGTGTTACCTCTTGGCTGAGTAAACACATTCGATTTGAAAGCAAAAGCACTTAGACTTTCAAATCGAATGTGTTTGCGATGCTTTTTTATCAGAGCAAAAAACGCGCGTACGGTGATGGAGCCTTGTTATTTCCAGCCTGATTTATCAAGTCCTGCCTGCGCCGCTGATTGTTCTGCTTCTTGTTTTGATTTTCCTGTACCTCTGGCAATCTCTTCTTCTTTTAGACACACAGCCACTGTAAATACACGGTCGTGATCAGGTCCTTCTTCTCCGATAGTTAGGTAGTTTGGTGTAATGCTTTTCTTTTCTTGAGCAAGCTCCTGAAAACGACTCTTTGCATCTTGGTAGGCACGTTTTTCAAGAATGGAATCAATCTTTGGATAGAGGTGTGTATTTAAAAATGTGTCTGCGCTTTCAAAGCCTTGGTCAAGATACAGTGCGCCAATGAACGCTTCGAGTGCGTTTGCAAGAATAATTTGTCTAGCACGACCCTTGTCACGCGCCTCTCCTCGAGACAGGAGAAGCATGTCGTTGATACCAAGCGCGTCAGCAGTCTCTGCAAGTGAGTACGTATTCACTAGTGCCGCACGATATGCAGTCAAGTCCCCTTCGTCGTTTTGTGGAAAACGGTTAAAGAGGAACTGTGTTGCTGAGAGTTCGAGTACGGCGTCTCCTAAAAACTCGAGTCGCTCGTTGTGTGATGAGGCGCTTTTGTGTTCGTTGAGATACGAACGGTGCGTAAAAGCCTCCTCAAGAAGCTCCACGTTCTTGAAGGTAACACCGAGTCGTTTACTGTGTGCGCTAAAGTCCATGTCCTACAGCTTATAGAAAATATGGGAAAAACCAAGTACCAGAGACTTATTTTCCATCAGACGCTTTATCGAGGAGTTTTTGTACCGCCGAGGTAATAATCGGCAGCATATCATCATAAAAATTAAGTGAGAGGATGTCGGTCAAACGAAACCATTTCACATCATCAAGTCCACCCTTCCCTGGTTGTAGGGTGAGTGGCTCATGAGGTGCACTCGCAAGGAAGTACGTTACATGTTTTCGATATTTTCCTTTTTCAGGGTGCGAGGCGACGTACTCATTTTCTCCCACCTTCTCCTCAATCTTGATGTCAATACCAATTTCGTTTTTTATTTTTCGAACCGTACCCGCTTCCACACTTTCAGATGCTGTTTCAGGAGTATCGCCTATTTTACCTTTTGAAAGTGTCCAGTGTCCAAACACATCATGAACAAGCGCAAGAAAATACTGCCCTTCATGTTTTGCGTAAATGACCGCTCCGCCGAGATGCTCTATTGCCATTTCCTCATACTTCACTTTTTTCACCTGCTTCTTTCCATGCTCATCTTTTCCTGGTTCGCCAATTTCCTTATAGACCGCACCAAGCACACCGTTTACAAATCGCCCTGATGATTCCCCGCCAAACACTTTTGCTAGTTCAATAGCTTCGTTAATGGCTACTTTTGGAGGCACTTGTGAACGGTCTGAAAACAAAAGCTCGTAGAGACCTATGCGTAAAATATTACGGTCAATTGGCGCGATGCGCTCAAGTGGCCAGTCGGGCGCCGCTTTTGTAATAATGTGATCAAGATCGGTGTGTTTTGCGAGAACACCCTTGAGGAGTTGTTCCATAAATGGCTTATCCGTGTCACTGCCTCCAAACTCCTGTGCGTTACGCTCAAGAATGGGCGTAGTATCAGTACCTAGTACTTCCTTCGAGTCCCACTCAAAAAGAGTTTGGAGAACAACAGACCGCGCAAGATGACGATTGGCCATATAAAGAGCTACACAAAATATAGCATATCACCGAGCTCCTGCTCGGTGATATGGGTGCCAGTGTGTTTAAAACTATTTCTTACCCTTTTGGTGCTGTTTCTGCACTTTTCTTTTTCTTTGCTTTTGTTTGAGTTTCTGCGACCTTTACTCTTTTTCCCTTTGGGGCGGCAATGAGTTTTCCGCGATACATTCCTGTACTCTCATCAAGGCGGTGTGGAAGGCGAAGTGCTCCGCTTGCTTTATCTTTCACGATAACGCGATTCTTCAAAGCGTGGTGGCTTCTGCGGTTTTTAGTGTGCGAGCTCGTGTGGCGCATTCGTACGGACATGAGCGTCACACTACCATATGAATATCAAAAAAGAAAATGCCACCCTAGTATGGGGCGGCATAGTCCTTTTAGCGCTTGTAATGCGCAGGCGCTGAAAGGATGAGTTGTCGTAATTCTTTTCCAGGACATTTTTCTGCCTCGGCAATGTGGAGCCACGGACTCACGTCCTTAAACCCCGCCGTCACTGTACAAAAGAGAGTAATCCCGTCGAACCCTCGCTGTATACATCCTATTTCTTGACAGGCGACACACCCGCCAAGTCCTAGTTCTTGAAGTTGTGTGGAAAGCGTTTTTTTGGTTGCATGCGCGGGCACTGTTTCCTCCTCAAAACCAAGAAGTACTCACTATATATCGACTCCTGACTATTTCATATATGAATAAAGGATCTTCGGTGGATTTCGCACATGCCGTGCTCTTTTATTTTTTCATAGTGTGCACGCGTTCCGTATCCTTTGTGTTTCTCAAATCCGTACTGCGGATATTTTTTTGCCATGTCTCGCATGAGTCGGTCGCGTGATACTTTTGCCGCAACCGAAGCAAGCATGATGACGGGAACTACTCCGTCTCCTCCTTCAATCGTTTCTTGTTCGTACTCATCTGGTGCCGAGAGTAGTCCATCAAGAAAAACTTTTTCCGCTCCTTCTTTCGAGAGTTCTCGAATACCCGCGTGCACACATTCTCGTACCGAGGGACTAATGCCAACACTATCAATCGTTTTAGCATCCACCGATTTCACACAAAATGAGAGGGTGCCCGCGTGTGCTTGTTCACACAAAATATCAAACAATGCTTCACGACGTTTTTCTGAAAGTTTTTTCGAATCATTCAATTTTGGAAATACTCCAAAAAAATCAAAGTCGAGCGGTGCCCGCACTACTCCCACCGCGACAGGTCCTGCAATTGGTCCCCTTCCCGCCTCGTCCACACCAAGAATAAAACGCATATGTAGAGCATACCAAAAGAAACCGCACCTCATGGGTGCGGTTTACCATTTTAAAAAGAGTGACCGCTACTCGACCGCGTGAGCAGATCCATTGAGATAGGACTTCTGCTGTGGCTCGAGCGCTTTGCGACGAGCACTCAAATACGACACTCGCCCACGTTCTTTTTCAGGGTCAATGATGGGCGCGAAAAAAGCCCTGTGTAACTCTCGCATTCGATTGACCGAGACACCATCTGCCCGCGCAATCTCTTCCATGGACTTTGTATCGTCGAGAAAGAGCTTCATGAGGGCAAAATACGGAAGATTGTTTCCTTTCCTCTTCATCCTATTGAATGTTGTCGCCATGAGAGCGGCATCTTTGTCTTTGCGAAACTCTGCGAACGTCTTCATTCGTATACCCTCTGACTGTTTGCTTGCGGAGGCGAACCTCCGTGGAAAGTTATAGCATATAGTCACTCTTCGGCAACTGCTCGGTACTTTGGTATTCTGTGACCATGAGCTTTGTGCATCTTCATACCCACAGCCACTATTCTTTCTTACAGGCACTTCCAAAGATTGATGAGTTGGTTGAGGCCGCCACACAACACAACATGAGCGCTCTTGCTTTGACTGATGCAGGCAACCTGCATGGCGCCATTGAGTTTTATAAGCAAGCGAAAAAGAAAGACATTAAACCCATTATTGGCGTAGACGCATATGTTGCACCCAAATCTCGCTTTGATCGTGAGCGCGATGAAAAGCGCTCTCGTATTCTGCTCCTTGCGGAGAATATGCAAGGGTACACAAACCTTCTTGCTTTGGTTACTACATCGTTTACGGAAGGATTTCATGAACGTCCTCGTATCGATCGTGCATTACTTACAGAGCATCACGAAGGACTTATCGCTATCCTCCCTTCTTTTTCAGGAGATGTTGCAAAACGTATTGGTGCAGGAGACATGACGGGCGCAGGTGCGGCACTTGCAGAATATGTCAGTATATTTGGAAAAAATAATGTGTTTCTCGAAATTACCCACCATCCAAGTGTTGCGGGACATGCAAAACGTATGGAAGGAATTATTGCGCTTGGGAAAGCAAACAACATTCCTGTTGTTGCTCAACACGATGTGTACTACCTCAAAAGCGAGGACGCCGCCGCCTGTTCGGTACTCCGACGTATTCAACAGGGTGAGCGCGGGTATAACGAGGAAGAAGATTTTTCCTTTGTAAGCGAGGAGCAGATACGAGAATGGTTTGCACATATCCCGCAAGCGGTGGATGAAAGCGGAAAAATCGCCGAGCGCTGCACCGTTGAATTCAAACTTGGCACGTGGGTGTTTCCCGATTTCAAGGTGCCGAAAGGAAAAACTCACGAAGAGGTGCTTCGTGAATCAACGTATGCTGGTATTTCCATGCGCGGTTTTACGGACACTCCTGAACTCCGTGAACGTATTGAATATGAGCTCGCAGTAATTATCGACAAAGGGTTTGCGCCGTATTTTCTCGTGGTGTCCGACCTTCTCTCTTTTTCACGCGCGTCTGGCATCCTCGCAACGACACGCGGATCTGCGGCGGGCTCCTTGGTGTCCTACTTAAACGGTATTACCAACGTTGATCCTTTGTTTTATAAGCTTCCCTTTGAACGTTTTCTTAATCCAGAGCGTCCCAAAGCACCCGACATCGACATGGACTTTGCTGATAATCGTCGTGATGAAGTGATTGCGTACGCGCGTGAAAAATATGGCGCAGACCACGTAGCACAAATTGGTACCTTTGGAACGATGCTTGCACGCGCCGCTATGCGCGATGTTGCGCGCGCACTCGGACACGCCTATAGCACAGGAGACCGTATCGCAAAACTCATTCCTCTGGGCTCGCAAGGGTTTCCCATGACCATTGAACGAGCTATGGAACTTGAAGAAGAACTTCAAACGATGTATCGCGAAGACGATGACGTGCGCGAAATTATTGATCTCGCCAAACGCATTGAGGGATGTGTACGTCACACGGGAGTGCATGCTGCGGGTGTGGTCATTGCGCCCACTCCACTGATAGAGTGGACGGCTCTTCAGACTGACCCAAAAACAGGGAAACTGATTACGCAGTACGATATGCATTCTATTGAAGAAGCGGGCCTTTTGAAATTCGACTTTCTTGGTATAAAAAACCTTGCGGTGCTCGCAGATGCGGTCGCTCGCGTAAAAGAAACTCGAGACGTCGTTATTGATATTGAAAATGTACCTATTGACGACGCAGAAACGTTTGCCATGCTCGCTCGTGGTGAGACTGAAGGACTGTTCCAGTTGAACGGCTCCGGTATGACACGCTATCTAAAAGAACTTCGTCCAACAACCATTCACGACATTAACGCTATGGTTGCGCTCTATCGTCCAGGACCGATGGAAACCATTCCGGCGTACATTGAGCGTAAACGAAACCCGAAACTCGTTGCCTATCTTGATGAGCGGATGAAAGATTATCTTGGCGCGTCGTACGGGCTCTTAGTGTACCAAGATGATGTGCTCTTAACCGCAATCACGCTTGGTGGATATTCATGGCTTGAGGCGGACGCGCTTCGAAAAGCAATGGGTAAGAAAATTCCTGAGGAAATGGAGGCTCAGAAAGAAAAACTTATCCAAGGATTTATTGACCATGGAAAGATTACTCGCGATACCGCCGAAACGCTTTGGAAACTTATTGAACCCTTTGCGGCCTACGGCTTTAACAAAGCACACGCGGCAAGCTACGGAAAGGTTGCCTACCAAACGGGCTACATGAAGGCGCACTACCCCGTCGACTATATGGCGGCTCTACTAACCGCTGACGCTGGCGACACAGAAAAAATTGCGATTTTGGTTTCTGAGTGTGAGCGACTCCGTATTGCGGTGCTTCCCCCTGACATCAACGAAAGCGGTTCGACGTTTACGGTCGTGGGTGAACAAAAAGATACCATTCGGTTTGGTCTGTCATCCATTAAAAACTTTGGTGAAGGAATTTCAGAGGCCATTATGGATGAACGCACGCGCGGTGGTGCTTTTCTTTCTCTCGCAAATTTTCTCGCGCGCGTTGGTTCACGAAATCTCAACAAAAAATCTCTTGAGGCACTTATCAAGTGTGGTGCTCTTGACCGTTTTGCTGAGGGCGACAATGGTCGAATGCAGTTACTTGAACATTTGGACACCCTTCTTTCCTTTCATCGTGACGCAACAAACGGGACCTCCCAAGATACGTTGTTTGCAGTGAAAGCTCCAACGCTTGAACTTCCCAAAAGCGAAAAAATTCTACCACTCATTGAAAAATTAAACTGGGAACACGAACTTCTTGGGATTTATGTTTCAGGACATCCGCTTGATTCTTATAAAAATCTTTCTGAAAAGGCAGGTACAACCATTGGTGCAATCCTGACGGAACCCCCCAAAGGTCTCCTTGTTATTGTGCCTATACTCATTACAGAAGTGCGCATCATTCTCACAAAAAATGGAGAGAAAATGGCATTTATAAAAGTAGCGGACAAAACAGGAGACATTGAGGCAGTAATATTTCCGAAACTCTTCAAAGAACACACGCCGCTCATTACTGCAGGAAATTGTATCCTCATCAAAGCAAAGGTCAGTAACCGAAACGGCGAGTACTCCCTTGCCATTGAAAACCTGAAAGCACTTTGACAAGGACAAGTCCGCGTTTATACTGAAACCATGTTCGCCAACGCTTCAACAACTACCACAACGTAACGCTTTTGGCGGTGTGGTTGTTGTGACTGCCCCGCTGTCGCGGGGCGTTTTATTTTATAAACCTTGAGTATAATGAACAATCATATGGATATTCCACCAGAGAAAGATCGTGACCATAAAAAACTTGGCAAAGAGCTCGACTTATTTGCCTTTTCAGACGCAGTAGGTAAAGGACTCCCTCTCTTCACTCCTAAGGGAGCTGCCATACGTCGTGAGCTTGAACGTTTTATTGTAGACGAGGAAATAAAACGTGGATACCAGCACGTGCACACCCCTGATATTGCCAAGCTTGGATTGTATGAAAAGTCTGGACACTATCCCCACTATAAAGACTCCATGTATGCTCCTATTCAAATTGATGAGGATCAGTTCATGCTTCGCCCCATGACCTGTCCGCATCATTTTGAACTGTATCTTCGAAAACCAACGAGCTATAGAGAGCTCCCCATGCGTATTGCCGAGCTTGCAGGACTGTATCGATATGAACAATCGGGAGAACTTATGGGTCTACAGCGTGTACGCACCTTCTGTCTCTCGGACGCACACATTATCTGTACAAGTGAAGAACAGGCGGTTGACGAGGTTGGCGGTGCACTTGATTTGATTGAATATGTTGCGAATACGTTTGGGCTTTCGTATGGCGAGGACTATCACTACCGTCTGTCTCTCGGGGAGCGGACAAACACTGAAAAATATTTCAAAAATGATGAGGCATGGGAGAAGGGGGAATCACTCCTTCGCGCTCTTCTGCAAAAGAGAGGAGCTTCGTTTGTTGAAGCAAAGGATGAAGCTGCCTTCTACGGACCAAAAATCGATATTCAGATGAAAAACGTAAACGGAAAAGAAGACACTGCGTTTACGGTGCAGTACGATTTCTGTATGCCTGAGCGTTTTGATCTCACCTACACCAGCAGTGACGGAACTCAAAAGCGAGCGTTTGTCGTGCATCGCTCTTCTATTGGTGCAATTGAGCGCATTATGGCGTTTCTTATTGAAAAATATGCAGGTGCATTTCCTCTGTGGCTCTCTCCCATTCAAGTACGGGTTCTTTCAATCTCAGAAAAACATGCCGAGCGGGCAAAAGAGATATGCGAAACACTTCGAGCTTCTGCGGTGCGTGTTGATATTGATGACGCAAATGAGTCTCTTGGAAAAAAAATTCGAAGTGCCAAAGCAGAGAAGATTCCCTATCTCTTGGTAATCGGAGATAAAGAAGTAGAAGGAAACCAAGTGTCTGTTGAAAGCCGCGACGCGGGACAACTTGGTAGCATGTCTCTTGAAGCGTTCTTGGAAAAAGTTAAAACAGAAATTGCATCTCGCTCGTAGAACTTATTAGAGAACGTTTTGCTGTAGGCAGGCATGTCCTGCGCGTCCTCGGTAACGAAGCCTGCAATACCTGCGGTCGCTCGGACACACCCTGCCTACGCAAAAAGCTTTACAAGAATAGCGTTTGAAAAGGATTCAGATGCGAGCGACCAAAATCTCTTACGAGTGAAACGAGTTAGAGATTTGGAAGTACCCTCGTGGTGGCGCGGGAAAGCGGTATTCGCAGGCGTACTTACTAGTACGACGAAGAATGCCGCAGGGTCCCATAACGAAGTAGATGGGTGCTTTTCAACGGCTATTCCTCTCGCGATAACGCCTTTACGATATCGTCGACAGTCAGCTCGCCACCCTTTGCATACGCTCGAAAACCATCATGGGCTGAGTGTTGTGGTCGAGCATGGTCAGCAGTGTTTTTTTTCTTGGCTGGCGCAACGGTTTCTTTTTTCTTTGCAAAAGATGGAAGTACAACAAACACAATGTGATGCGTCGCGTACAAGCTCCAGAGAAAGAGTGCTATGAAAAATAGTGCCGTCTCAATCATGAGAGGTATAGTATCTCATAAAAAGAAACCAATCGCGAAAACGATGGGTTTCTTTTGAATTCGTGTGCGTTAGTTACGCAGTCAGTGCTTCTTTTGCACCACGAACACCTGTTTTTTCTGCTTCAACAATTGCATTGTCCAAGCGTGTTGCAAGTGCCTCGTCGGTTACGCTACCTCGCACTTCGGTAAGGAATTCCTCAACACCACCATTGATTGCAGAATCACGAAGACCATCAACAATAGCGTCTGTGTCATTACGAAGAAGTGCATTAATGAATGCGTCTACGGCCTCTGGCTTCGCTTCTGTCTCTATTACCTCTTCTTCAGTTGAAGACGCGGTAAATCCTTGAGGAATTGCAAAGGCAAGAGGCGCGAGAGCTCCCTTCACGAAGAAGGTGTACCCTACCGCTCCTGCTCCGGAAAGGAGAAGAAGGATGTAGGCATAGGTTTCAGGTGCAATATCTTCAAGACCAGTATAAGGAATGCTTGAAAGATACACGGTTGGAGGATTGTTCGTTGGTTCACCGTAGAATGTAACGCTTGAGAAATCGTTCTCATCGTCTTCGTCTACACGCACCGTAACGGAACACGTTTCCTCGTCGTCGTCGTTTCGAACGGTAAGACGGAAGGTGACGTTTTCATCATCCATCGTTACGCGCTCAGTGCCGCCATCCTCATCTACTCGACCGATGCCTTGGTTGATAGATGCGTAGTCAGCATCACGAGTGTCCCATTCAAGAGTGATTCGATCTCCTTCTTCAACCGAAGAATCAGAAGCGTCTATTTCACACCATAGGTCGCTGTCATCGTCATCGTCATCATCGTCGTCATCGTCATCGTCATCGTCGTGATGAATAACGTCATACTCGTAATAGGCATCATAGACATAGTCGTATGAGTATCCTGAGCTTCCTGAGTTGTAGGAAGGATATGAGTATGAGGAGTAGCTAGGATATGAGTTGTAGCCGTAGGTGGGATACGAGCCAGAGTAGTAGTTGCCTCCATATGAGTCATTGTAGTTGTAGGTGGAGTATGGAAGTTCGTAGCTATACGGAAGCTCGTACGAATATGGAAGTTCGTATGAGTATGGCATTTCATATGATGGGGTGTTGTAGCCCGAGCTGTAGGAACCAGCATCGTTCCAGTACATACCATCATCGTATCCAGAGTTGTATGAACCAGCGTCGTTCCAGTACGAACCGTCGTTGTATCCAGCATTGTATGAACCTACATCGTTCCAGTAGTTGTCAGAAGATACTGACCCACCGTTGTATGAACCAACAGAGTTCCATACATCTGGAGCAGGTACCGTACCTCCGTCAGCAAGCACTGTCGCAGGAGTTACAAAAAGTCCAAAGACCATCGCAACCGCAAGCGTGGACGAAAAGATATTTATCTGTATATTTTTAGTCATATGTATTTTTTAATGTTTTGTAGCAAAGCTACGCCCACCTACGAAGAATCGTAGATAAAAGTATCCTAGCACAGTCGAATATGTTTGTCAAGTATAGAAAAGGACCCCCAACTTGCGCTGGGGGCCCCATTTTTGCTTGCTCAAACGGTCTTAGCGACCGCCCGCAAGCGCTGGATCATCGATGTTCGAATCGTATCGCATACAGAGCCGATGAGTGGTGAACTGCGTGTTTGTGAGACACGAGTTCGCAGGAGGCGCTTCAGGCCTCCAATCTGCAGGCACGTACGAGGGTCGCGGAGCATTGCGGGCACATGCTGGCTTGTAAAAGCCAATCACGTACCGACCAAGCGCTCGACGCTCGTCAGGTCCAAAACCGATTGTCGTTGCCCCTTGCGGTCCAATGACACCGTAATGGATTATGCCGCAGCTCGTCGTTTCCGACTGACCACTCACGAGTTCGGGCGCCTGCGACGGCGCGCGATCGTTTTCCGTCCACTGACGGTGATCCGTTGTGGTGTCCGAAGTGGTGTAGGCGGATGCTGCAACCTGGTTGCGCGAGGCGTAGTTTTGATTAAACCACGTTGCCCCCCACCAGCCAAGAATGCACATACCGATTACTATCCACACGAAATCCCGGAACCCTTCCATCATTACCTCCTTAAGGTTTGGAATTGTTTATATCATATCAGTACTATTGATATTTGTCAAGCCCCCCGTAATGGTTCAATAGCTTGGAAACATCTCAACGATTAATATGTATCTGAACTTGCAGTATAGAAAAGGATCACAAATTTTGTGAGGCAAAACGAGACAACACTCGAACCAGGGAAAGTTACCAGCACAGGAAAATAAAATGGATGGAACTGATACACCACCTAATTACAGCTATCAATCAGATGATACAATCCTTCTCATATGGAAAAGGAGTTTGATAGATGGAATGAATTGAAAAAGATTACGCAAAGAAAAGAGACTCCCCTTTTCTATCACGAGCGTGAGATTTGGTGGTGCACACTGGGCATTAATGTGGGGTCTGAACAGAATGGTTCATCAAAAGAGTTTCGACGACCTGTACTTATTCTCAAAGGATTTGGTCGCGCTACTTGCCTCGTCATTCCTCTCACCACCTCAAAGCAGGAACATTCCCTACGCCCCTCCATTGGCAAGGTTGGTGGTGAAGAAGCGCATGCACTCCTTTCTCAAATGCGGATTATTGATACCAAACGTCTTGTACGGAAAATTGGCGTGCTTGAGAAAAGTATCTTTGAGCAGATACGCAAAACCACTAAAGCATTGCTTTAGTGGTTTCTGCTTTTTGCCTCTTGCGAGGCGAGGCCGAAGCCACTTGTACAAGAATCCTAACCCATGATGAGAAAGTACGCAAATGAGTGTGTGGATACCTTCACGCACCACTCGAAAAGCGTATTGGTTCAATGGTTCGGAAACATCTCAACGAGTAAGGTGCCACTTTGATATTGACGACGAGGAACGACGCCACTTCGGGTTGAATTTAAAAACTCCCTCTCAGGTTCTGAAAGAGTTGGGACAATTTATTGATTAGAATACGACTGCCTGTCAGTTTTCTAGCGTCTCGACGTTTACCAACTTCGCGGTGACGATAAATCGGTCTGCTTTGGTGCCAAAATTGTCACAAGTCACCAGCGTAAGTTTTGCGCCCGAAAGTGATAGTGGAATTTCTCCTGTATCAACGGTAGCACTCGCCACATTTTCAACAGCGTATGTGTAAACCTTCGTCTCTCCTATGACGAATATTGGCTCTCCGTTTTTAAGGTTTTGAATATCATTAAATGCTTTGTATGCCTGATTGTGCACGACGGGCAGATGACTTGAATGTCCGAATAAAAGCGCATTCCCCTCCTCGCCAAGCCGTGCGGTCCCTGGGTATCTGACTGCGCCACCAAGAAGCGCGCGGTCAAGCGCACCAAGGTCGGTGCTGTTTGGGTTTGCTACGTTTGCTTTAACACCAATGGAGGGCACTTCAATACGAATAGGAAGTTCTCCTTCTCCTTCAGCAACGGTGAGGGTATGTACTTGTCCAGTCGGTAAAGGGGTGGCTGTACGTTCGTTTGTGATGAAGTTCGGTGCAAATCCAAAGAGGTTTAGTACGGTGAGGGAAAGGAAAAACACCGCAGTAAAGACTGCCGTGAACACAAATTTACGAGCAAGAACGTGTTCAACAAAAGTGTTTGAATGTTGCTGTGGTGCAGAGCTCATGGATAAAATCGAGTGTAGCACGCTATTCGGAGCGTTTTCGCCTAGGTATTGACAAAAACACGTGCTTGTGGTACGTTTTTCTTCATGAATACTGAAGGAGAATCAGTGAGAGGCTCGGCCACAAAAGCAACCGTAAACGGTCTTGCGATTGTTGGTTTTGCCGCACTCATTTTGGGCGGTGTGTTTCTTGCAGTGTACGCGGCAAGTTATGTACCACAGGCGCTCTCTCGACTTACTGGTGCTGTTATTCTTTCAAACGAAGAGCCAACAAATCCAGAAACTCAAATTCCTGCCCCTGCCCCGACAACTCCAACCGTTGTGACTCCGTCAACAGATGAGGAAGATACAGACGATGAGGATGTTGTCGAACCTGAAACCCCGCGCACAGGTGGTCCCCTTCTTGTGCCAGCACCTCCACGCGTGACCTATCAACCACCAGCATATTACGGACTTCCCGACCTTGCGCTCGTGAATGTGCGCGCAGGATATATGCGTGGTTCAACCTTTGTTGAAGATAACGACGTACCCGCAAACCGTGACGCTGCCGTGCGCTTTATCGTACAAAATATCGGAACGAACACGGTGAGTGATTTTCGTATCAAACTTGAGATTGAAAACGAAGACGACGCAATTGGTATTGGTGGACTACTTTATCCAAACGGTACTCAGCTTTTCATTCTTCGTATCACCAACCCCGAGGAAGGAGAAGAGCTTGATATCTCTATTGATGTTGATTACCAAAACCGTATTGCTGAAAAAAGCGAAAGCAACAACGACAAGTCTGTCTCTCTCGACATACAGGACTAAGTATTACTTTCAAAAAACCCGCGAAGCAAAGCTTCGCGGGTTTTTTGTTTATACGTCTAGGTTTGCAAGTTTTGCATTTGATTGGATAAACGATTTTCGACTTGCTACGTCCGTACCCATGAGTACATCAAAAATACGATCTGCCTCAACCGCATCTTCAACCGTTACGCGTTTCAATACTCTGCGCGCAGGATCCATGGTAGTTTCCCAAAGTTCAGACGCATTCATCTCTCCAAGTCCTTTGTAGCGCTGAATGGAGAATTTCTTAGGAACATTTTTTTTGCTTTTTGTTTCTGCCTCTTCCTCTCCTTCTTCTGCTTCGGCATCTTCTGTCTCATCATGCCCCTCTGATGCATCTGCTATTTCTGCATCTTTGCCAATAACCTTAAATTTCTCCTCGTCTGAATATGCATAAAATATTTCTTTGCCTCGCTTGAGTTTGTAGAGAGGCGGTTGAGCAATATAAATAAAACCGCCATCAATCACTGCACGGAAGTGTCGATAAAAAAGAGTGAGTATCAACGTTCGAATATGAGCGCCGTCCACGTCGGCGTCTGTTGCAATAATGACCTTGTGGTAGCGAAGTTTCGAAAGATCAAACACATCCCCAATTGCCGTACCAAGCGCAATCACCAAATTCTTTATCTGTTCACTTGCAAGCATTTTATCGAGGCGTGCGCGCTCAATGTTCAAAATCTTTCCTCGAAGGGGGAGAATTGCTTGCGTACGACGGTCACGACCTGTCTTGGCTGTTCCACCAGCTGAGTCTCCCTCCACAATAAACAACTCTGATTCAGAAGCATCTTTTGTTTGGCAATCCGCAAGCTTGCCGGGAAGCGTCATTCCCTCAAGCGCGCCCTTACGAAGGACGGAGTCTTTCGCAGCTTTCGCAGCTTTTCGCGCCTTCAGTGCAAGAAGTACTTTGTTTACAATTGAACGACCGTCATCAGGATTTTCCTCAAAGAAGCTTGAGAGCGATTCTCCAAACACTGCCTCCACCGCTCCACGTGCCTCAACCGAACCTAGCTTGCCTTTGGTTTGTCCTTCAAATTGAATCTCGGGCATCTTTACAGAAACGACTGCCGTAATACCTTCAAGTACATCGTCTCCCGTAAAGTTTTCTTCACTGTCTTTGAGGATTCCGCTTGAGCGTCCGTATGAATTGAGTGTACGAGTGAGAGCTGTTTTAAAACCAGTGACATGGGTACCGTGCTCCGGGTTATAGATATTGTTTGCAAAAGCAGACAGTCGCGGAGAAATATCATCAACGTACTGCAGAGACACTTCCACCGAAACACCATCTTTTTCTCCGTCTATGTAGAAAATATTTTTGTGAACGGGCGTTTGATGTTGATTATAAAAAGCAACCAAGGAGCGTAGCCCTCCTTCAAAGTAGAAAGACATTGAGGGCGCCTCGAGCGAAAGCTCTCGCACATAAAACGCTTCTGTGTCGGAAACGCTCTCAAGCTCGCGAGCATCAATGACGGTGATGCGTGTGCCTTTTACAAGATATGCCTGCTGACGCAGGTGAGAGACAATACGGTTCCAATCGTATTTAATTTCTGGAAAAATGGTCCCGTCTGCCTCAAAGGTGACAATCGTTCCTTTTTTCTTTGAAGCACCAATTTTTTTCACCGTCGCTTGTGGTTTTCCTATTTTGTATTCTTGAAAATGTGATTCTCCGTCGCGATGCACCTCAACACGTGTGTGTACCGAAAGTGCGTTGACCACCGACACACCCACGCCATGGAGTCCTCCTGAGACTTTGTATCCGGACGCTTCTCCACCGAATTTTCCTCCCGCGTGAAGGGTGGTCATAATCGTTTCAAGTGCAGATACTTTTGTCTGTGCATGCTTGTCAACAGGAATACCACGACCATTGTCTACCACTCGTATACGGTTGTTTGGCAGAAGCGCTACTTCAATATCGTCCGCAAAACCACCCATAGCTTCGTCTCGTGAGTTATCGAACACTTCCCAAATCAGGTGATGGAGTCCATCGGGACCAGTGGTACCAATGTACATTCCAGGGCGCTTACGCACTGGATCGAGTCCCTCAAGGACGGTAATTGATGAGGCGTCGTACGCTTTCGCGCTCGCCGATTTTGTAGGGGCCGCGCTCCCTTTAGGAGCGCTTACCTTGGTCTCTTTTTCACCTTTTTTAGCCATGTTTTGTTACTCACAGTATACCAAAAATCGAGCGTTCTCGCTCGCTTTTTTACAACAAATCTTTAGTTTACTACACATCTTGACATCTGTCTCATAATGTGATATTATGTTAGATAGCACTTCATGAAGAGTCTGCATTACGCAGACTGGAAAAACGAAGGAGTTGTCATGAAGACGATTGCAAAAGTGTTGCTCGCGGTTTCGGCGCTCGTGCTCGTGACTGGGTGTGCCCGACAAGGACTTCCAGTACCACACGGGCACGTCATTGAACAGTCCTCGACTGGTGAGGACAGTTGCCGTGTTGAAACGTTCGTGCACGGTTCGGAGAATATTTTGTATTTTTCGTGCACGTCGCGAGAGTTTACCCAAGCTCTCGCGAACTACCAAGAAGGACATCCGAACACACGAATTGTGACGATGTCTAACGATAGCTCTGGTGGTTACGGCTGGGATGTGGGCTACACTGTGGTTACCGAACCTCGTGCGCCGCAAGAAACGGCGGAGTCGTGGGCACCACACTAACCGTAATCAAACCACATCTCTTGCGGGCGACCCTTTCTTTTGGGTCGCCCGTTTTGCATACCTGCTTGAATAATCTGCTTTTATTCACTACACTGAACTCTTATGCAGATAACTATTGATAAGAGCGAGGAGAATCGCCTGCGTGCCGAGCTTAAAAAACGTACAGACGCTGAGGCAGTACGCATCAGACGCTATCTTGCAATGAGCGACCTTTCTCGCACAATTGGCAGTCCTCTCCATGAAATTATAGAGCGCGTTAAAAAAGTCCCTGCACTTAGTGGTCTTGATACGATTGAAATACCCGAAATTGTTCCAGCGAGCGTATCGTTTGATTTGTTCGACTTCCCGACAGACCACCCTGCGAGAAGCACCTCCGATACCTATTATGTAGACAAAGAAAATATCCTTCGTACCCACAGCACGGTGTCTTGGTACTACTACCACCACGACCCCTCCGTCATTGCCCGAATGCAAAAAAGAGAATCGCTCGGTGCACTCTGTCATGGCAAAGTCTATCGTAAAGACGAAATTGACCGCCGTCACATGAATATCTTCCATCAAATTGATGGGTGGAAACTTATTCCAAATACCGAAGGTACCCTTCCCCTTGATGAATTGAAGCGTGTTCTGTCAGAAATTGTTGAGACTATTTTTGGTACAGACACTGAATACCGTTTTCTTGACGATACGTTTCCCTATACCGACCCTTCCACACAAATCGAGGTCAAGGTAAATGGTGAGTGGGTTGAAATACTTGGCGCGGGCATGATAAAATCATCCGTTTTACAAAAGATGGGTATTGAGGGATATAACGGTTGGGCATTTGGTTTTGGACTGGAGCGTCTCGCGATTATCAGCATGAAACTTCCTGACATTCGACTTTTGTGGTCGGACGATGAACGAGTTAAAAAACAACTTGAACTTGGACGAGTGTATACAGAAGTGAGCAAGTACCCTCCTGTGGTGCGTGATATTTCTTTCGTTGTGAAAAAAGATTTTATTCCAAACGATTATTTTGAACTGGTGCGAGACATTGCGGGAGATATGGTTGAAGAAGTTGCGCTTCTCGACACATATGAAAATGATGAGAAATTTGGAGCAGAACACTTGAGCTATGCATATCGCGTCACATACCGAAGTCTTGAGCGCACGCTGACCAGTACTGAGGTTGATACTTTGCATAAGAAACTTGAAGAGGTGACAAAAGATACCTACGACGCAACCATACGATAAGCACAACATGTGTTATACTGAGGGTCAATCGGCTCTCTATGACGTTCGAGACCCTCTCGTATCCTTTTCTTTTTGCGGCTATTTATTTTGAGGCCTTTTTACTCGTGACTCTGCTTTCAGAGCCGAGAAAAAAAACAGAGCAATGTGTACCCTCTTCACTTCCTTCCGTTGCAATGATTGTTCCCTGTTACAACGAAGGCACCACTATATTGCGTACCACTACCTCTTTGCTTGCGCTTGAATATCCCGCAGACAAACTCCATGTCGTGCTTGTCAATGATGGCTCTACCGACAACACAAAAGACATTATGCGTGCGTTTGAAGAAAATCCTCGCGTGACGGTAATCCACCAAGAAAATGGCGGAAAACATGTTGCGCTCAACACAGGCATTACCGCAAGACCTACCGCTGACATTGTGGGGTGCTTGGACGCAGATTCTTTTGTAGAACCAAATGCGCTTATGGAAATGGTTCCATATTTTAACGATAGCGAAGTGGGCGCGGCAACGGCAGCAATGTCAGTACACACACCTAAAAATTTTCTTGAGCATATTCAAAACGCTGAGTACGTGCTTGGTATCGCTCTTCGTCACATTTTGGCCCGCGTGAATGGTTTGCATGTCACCCCGGGTCCCTTCTCTTTGTATCGTAGAAGTTTAATTGAGTCTTTAGGAGGTTTTAAAAGTGGACACAATACCGAAGACATGGAAATCGCACTTCGTATACAGCGCTCAAAAAACCGTATTGAAAGCGTACATACCGCTCGAGTGTTTACAAAGGTTCCCCGCTCTGTTCCAGCACTTATTAAACAACGCACTCGCTGGACAACGGGATTCCTGCGAAACGTACTGTATGACTACTCTGACCTTGTGGGGAACCCAAGGTACGGCTCGCTCGGGCTTTTGATACTTCCGCTTGGTTTTGCTGCCATTGGTGGGGGCGTCCTACTATTTCTTATGGCGTTGTGGCAAATTTCTCGTGCGCTGTTTGAGGTTATAACAAATGCTTTTTCTGTACCTTTTTCATACACACTTCTTTCGCTGACCCCTCGACTTACCGAGTGGTTCTATGTTCCTATCACCATGCTTCTTCTCTTGGCACTTGTTGCTGGTCTTGGAAGCGTTGCGTTCATTATGTTTGGAAAGCGTATTTCACAAACTCCTGGAAAATTACTTGCTGGTATTGTAGGCTACATGTTCATTTATGGGCTCATCGCGCCACTGTGGCTCCTTCGCTCGGTGGCTGATGTTGCGACGAATACCCGTCGTCCGTGGCGTTAATATATATCCATGTCACTTTTCTCTCGTAACGCACTTATTGCTCTTGCTATTACCATTGCGATTGTCGGTACTATTTTTTATGCCGTGAATTATCTTGACCAGCAACGAGTTTCTGAGTTAAAAGCAATTGAAGACCAGCTTGCAACGGACACGCTTTCAATTGAAACGCAGTTTGCTCTCCTTGAAGAGGCATCTTGTGAATCTTTTACCGAGGATACCATTCTTTCACGAGAACTTTCTGACCTTGGGGACCGACTTGCCTTCACCGAAGAACGACTCGGGGCAACTGACCCTGAAGTACTTCGCCTGAAAGAGCGTTACACTCTTCTTCAAATCCGTGACTATCTTTTGACGAAACGTCTTTCTGAAGCGTGTGATCTTGATCCAGTGATTGCCCTCTACTTCTACTCAAACGCAGGAGACTGCACCGAGTGTGACCGTGCTGGATACGCGCTTTCATATTTGCGTCAAACATATCCTGCGCTTCGCGTGTATTCTTTCGACTATCACCTTGATTTGGTCGCGCTGAAGACATTTATTGTGGTAGAGAAAATCGAAGAACGCTTCCCTGTCTTTGTTATTGAAGGAAAACGATCCTATGGATTCACCTCTCTTGAAGAGCTTGAGCAAAAGTTCCCCAAGAAACTTTTTGAGTCAGTAGCTACTAGCACTGCGCCCACGCTTCCAAACTAACTCTTTCCTCTCCACGCACCTTGTAATCCAAAAAGTACGTTCAGCAGAGAAAGCACAACACTGAACAAGAGTCCCCACCAGAAGTTTGCAACGTTAAACCCAGACACTATCGCTGCCGCTAAAAGAACAAGTACAGTGTTAATAACGAGCGAAAACAAACCAAGCGTTAATATATTGATAGGAAGCGTTAAAATAACCAGTATTGGTTTTATAAACACAGACAAAAGCGCAATCACTACCGCAGCTAAAAATGCTCCGACAAGTGTGGTTTCAACCCCTGGTACCAGCATGGCAGCGACAATAATAACAAGCGCAGACAAAAGCCACTGAATAAGTATAGACATGCAAAATTGATTTAAGACTAATCTATCTTAACAACAGTAGCATGTCTGCTCTAACGTGAACTTGACCACGCTTGAAGCACGTCGTGTCTTCAGCACCCGCGCCTCTTTTTTCTCCGCTTTGAATCGTCCCTGACTAAAGAGATTCACTGAAGAGATGGTGCAAATTGTTCAATCAGCCGCTCTTCAAAATTAATAGTCGCGCCGTATCCAGAGTCGAGAATCCATGTCTCTACTTTCTTGTCATACTCGGTGAAAATAGCCAAGCCGACAAGCACTATCAGAACTCCGAATATTTTCTTTGCTGTTTCTGTCTGTCGCTCGCGACCAACAAACATGCTCACTAATTGTTGGCCAAAATAGGCAAGGGCAAGCAAAGAAAGCGCCAATCCTAGAGTAAAACTAAAAAGATAGAGTGCTCCTGTTGCAAACGTTGCCGGTAGTACGGTTGCGATAATAAAAAGGTAGGTAGGGCTACAGGTGGTAAATACCGGTCCAAGTGCGAGACCGATAATTGCGTCTCCTGTCACGCTTTTCTTTTGATACCCCGCTCCGAGCGCCTTGTTGCTTGCACGGCTCATCTGCGAAACTATCGGGACGCGCGCCCATACTTCTGGAAATACCATTGCGATTCCCACAAGAGTAATGACCGCTCCAGAAAACCATACCCACCACATTTGCGGTATGACTATCAAGAGCGTGGATGCTTTGAGGAGAAAGGTGAATGCGATAACCGAGAGCGAGAGTGCACCAATGACCGTAAACGCACGAAGGGAAATGCCCCGCGTTCCGGGCTCAGACGCGCCAATCACTACAGGCAAAAGCGGCAATATACAAGGAGCAAGGACGGTCAATATGCCAGCAAGAAATGCGACAAATAAAAATACATCCATGCTACTTTAATTGCGCGACAATACTTTCGATTGAGATTCCGCCACTCCACTTCTTTATGAGGTTCCCTTCCGCGTCCACCTGCACGAGCGTATGCTGAGTTGTAACTCCGTACTTTTTCTTGAGTTCAGTTTCGTTATCGTAGTCAAGTTTCAAAATGGTAAGTCCGCCCGGAATCTCGTCTGCATGCTCCGTTATTGCCGCATTCAGGAATCGACAGCTTGGACACCACGATGCGTGAAAGAAAAGCACAACGTCTCCTTCATCTGCCTTGGAGAGTTTCTCGGGCGCATACGCTTCATAGGTGCCACGACTGCCCTGCCCCTCGGAAAGGGTGTTAGTAGTCTCTTGATGTTCTTCTCCCATCGAGCGGTCCTCAAGAAGCGTAACTGGTTTGGTAGGATCACACGAACCTCCTTCGCAAGGACGCGTAACAGTATAAACCCCAATGCCCGCGAGTATAAGTACGCCGACAAAAAGTGCTGGTGTGTAGTGCTTCATGTTTTATCTACGGGAAATTAAGTACTCTTCATAAGCTTGGCGAGACGAATTGGCATCACGAAAAGCACGAGCAGGATACTGAGAAGAATGCCTTGGTTGCTCTACAGTACGCACATGTCAGAGTGCTATATATGGTAACTTCTTTCATACTCCGACTACGACGCGTGGTGCTTTTTATTCACCGTGAGTGCGTAGATGAGTCCGAGAAGGAATCCCCAGATAAGGTGCATCCCCAAACTTGGGAGCGCCGCGACCATGCCTGCGACTGAAAGCTGTACTCCCATACCAAGCCAAACGGGCATGATGATCAATGGGCCAAGGAACCACCAAATGAGTCCGTAAAGAAGACCGTAGGCAATTCCCTTCCCGCGCTTAAGGGCACGGTGACCAAATGCAACACCGAACGCGGCACCGGTAAGTGCACTAATCACTATATGCACGATGAAACCGACGATTGCGGATTCGCTTCCAACGAGCATCGCGACCATCGGCAACCCTCCTCCAATAGCCATCATCGCACCAAACACAATACCAGCGAGCACACCGCTCCATGCGCCAGCGTAGATATGATGCGTGTCGAACGAAAACGGATGATTATGAACCCCTTCTCCCGTTGCGCATGCCTGACAAGTATTCTGCATATACGATTATTAAGTAAGGCGAGTAATTTTGAGAGCGTCGAGAAGTGTGTTGAGGACTTGGTTGTCTTTTCGAAGCATGTAGCAAACCATTTGCCCCATACGTTCACTCACAACCACATCTGAGAGTTCGAGTAGCCGTAGGTGTTGTGAGACGGCGGGCATGCTGATTTTGAGAATCTTCGCAAAATCAGTCACACACAACTCCTCGTATGCCCGAAGCAGTCGAACTATCTTGAAGCGGTTCGCATCTCCCAAAATGCTACACAAGGTTTGCACCTCGACACTTTCGTGCGCAAGCGCTTCTTGGATTTCTCGAATCTCTTTGTCTGTAAGCATTTCCATAGGATAAGTACTTGCTTACATACTTAAGTATAACAGCAAATAATGCAAATCGTTGGACTTCTGTGGATAATGAAACTAGACAAAGGAGAAGCCAATGTAGGCAAGACCAACAAGGAACAGTAGAGCGAGAAGCGCGTTTGGATATTCCTTCAACTTTAGGTGGGTGTAGGCAGCCCCGAGCATTATCACAATGAGACCGGCAGCGGCAAGCGGAGTCAGAATCGGTATAATGTTGGTCCACACGGGAAGCGTGAGACCAAGCGCACCAAGAAACTCCGCAAGTCCAATAAAGTATATAAATTCTCGCGGATACCCACGAAGTGCAAGTGTCATGGAACGTGCTTTGTCTTGCATTACTAATTTCATCATTCCAGCCATCAAAAAGATGAGGGCGAGGACGGATTGGATCACGAGAAGAAGTATCAACATATTAACGGGTATTCCCACCCGAAAAAGTGGTCAGAAATTTAGGGACCAGGTCATCCCCTACAAACCGCATGGGTTGCATGCTTCCCCTGTAGGTAAGTTGTGCCGTATAGCTCATGTACTATAGTTTACCACCGCCAGCGGTGCGGAGAACATCAGATTTAAAAGTTCTCGTGAGTTTTTGTTCGCTCGCAAAACGCTCCTCGGCGAGCGCTATGAGCTTGCCGACAAGCTCGATATTCGATACCCCGACCTTTTTCCAATTGTGGTGATACAGGCTACCAGGAAGCGTATTAACTTCGTTCACAAAAACCTTGTTGCTCGCGCTGTCAATCAAGAAATCAACTCGTGCGATGCCAGAACACCCAAGCGTTTTGTAAACTTTCTTTCCAAGTTCTTCAACCTCACGCGCACGTTCTGGGGTGATGTTTGCGGGGATTTCGCTATAGGCACTGTTCACACCCGAACCCTTCTTACCGCCAGATAGATACTTGTCTTTGAAATCAAAAAACTCGGTTTTGTTGAGAGGGCGCTCTATTGCAGCAAGCTGCAATTCGTCGTTTCCCATAATCGGGAGCGTAACCTCAATAAGATTTTCCACGCTTTCCTCGACGAGCACTTTGTCGTCGTAATGCAACGCGACCTCGATGGCGTTTCCAAGAGCGGTTTCGTCATTGACCTTCGTTATCGCGATTGAGGAGCCGAGATGCACTGGTTTGACGAAAAGCGGCCATTGCAATCTTTTTATTCTGTTTTTCACTTCCAACTTTTCGCGTTCCCACTCATGTTTGGTGAACCACACATACGGCACGACGGGGATACCCTCTGCTCCGACGACTTGCTTGGTCAACACTTTGTCCATGGCAACGGCCGACGCAAACAAATCACACCCGGCAAAAGGCACATTCGCCATACGCAGGAGCCCCATCAAACTCCCGTCCTCGCCGAACGTACCATGCATCGCGGGGAATACAATGTCCACCGAGATAGTCTTTGAAGAGAATCCTGAGCGAATGATTTTGAACCCGTTATCGAAAGACAACTGCAATCTTTTATTTCGCCGCGCGCGTTCCTCAAAATCCGGTTGCTTGAAGTAGGTAATGTCGTTCATTGCATCGTCCGAATACCACGAACCATCTTTCGCAATATAAATCGGAACGACTTCAAACTGACCTGTCGCAATAAGCGACTGGATAATGGGAGTATGGGCTGTAATAATAGAAACATCGTGCTCGGCGCTCCGACCTCCAAAAATTACTGCAACTGTTTTCCTATTGTTGTTATGCATACTGGTCGGGCCAATCGTTTTGAAGTAAAAGAATATCGCCTTGTATGGTCATGTGCGGCAATGCTGCAAAAGCTGTGAGCGCATCATCAAACCATAGTACCTCACCGCGATATTGATTGTCTTTCAAGCCCTGCTCGATATGGGGTGTTACGGAGTTCTTTATGAGTACAACTTTTTCTATTGCCGCCGCCGCGAGTTGGCGGCCGATGTCTCGATGTACTGCTTCCGTTCGGGTGCCCATCTCGACAAGTCCTGGCGTCACATAAAAGCGGCGACCTTTGAGCGATGCTAAAAAAGCGATGACTGCTCTCACCCCGTCTGGGTTGCCGTTATAGCTATCGTCGAGTGTGATAACACCGTGCCCGTCGGTCTTTGGTTCAAGACGATGGTCGAACGGTTTGGTTTTCAAAACACCCGCTTTAATTTGCTCCGATGATAAACCTACACCTTTTGCAATAACTGCTGCTACTGCAAGCGGACCAACTTGATGAAGGCCAAGAAGCGACGATTTCAAAAGTAGTTTTTCTTTGCCTTTTGTCAAAGTAAATGAGGTTCCAGACAAGTCAGTGTGCGGCTCTTCGATTTCCCACTCCCCGACGCTATTCTTGTCGTAGATGATATGTCCAGAGCGAGCGTTCTTTCGGGCGAATTCGCTCTCGCCATTTATATATACTGGCTTATCTATGAGAAAATCAGCCAACTCAAAAATCGTTCGTGCTGTACTTTCCAACGTCTTGAACTTTTGAAGATGCGCTTCATTGATGCCCGTAATGACCCCAATATCTGGCTTCACGAGCTTACACAACATCCGCACATCGCCCAGATAGTATTCGCCAAGTTCGAAAATGAGCACCTCTTCGTTGCCCTTCAGAGCCTTTATGAACGTGCTGATGCCAAGCGGCGTATTATAACTGCGTGGTGGCGCAGCGACTCTTTTCCCCTCAGACAAAACAGTTTTGAGGATTTCCCGCATGGAAGTCTTTCCGAAACTGCCCGCAACAGCTATTTTGAGTGCCTTGTGTCGAGAGAGCGTTCGCTGTGCGCGACTCACTACTACGGCCTCTATCGGTTTTTGGATGAGATGAACACCAAGAAGCGGAATCACAATGCCGTATGGAAGTAAGAATGGCGACGCAAGCACGACAGCCCCACCGAGCACATATCCGTATATCGTTGATGTTGAAAAAGCTACCCATATCCCGAGCACAATAATCACAAGCCAAAGTATCCACCCGAGACCGAGTATGAGAAGCGATTTGGGTGATTTTACAAGTTTCTTTCGTTTCTCGACTAAGCCAAAGTCTTTGACTCGATGGAGCCATGCAAAATAATCGCCGATGTTATACTCACTCGCCTGAAGCATGTAGACAAGCGAATACACATAACGGAAACGATATCGTGAAATAATGTTCGCCATCATAAGAAACTCTTTATCTTTTCAGCAACAACAATCGGCTGCTCCTGAAAAGCAAAATGACCTGCGTCAGAAATAACCTCAAGCCGCGACCCACGGATGCGCTCGCGGAGCGTATACGCTTCGGTGAGCGGGGTTTCTACATCTTTCTCTCCCCATATCAACAACGTCGGCAGTGCTATTTTTTCGGCGTCTTTTTCGAGATTTTCGTTTACGACCTTTACGAAAGTCTCTCTCATCGCTCCGGCGTTCCTATAATCCCTACTCCCCGCGAGATGCTTTAAGTGTTCCCGTAAGAAAGAAAGTGGCGGAACGATGGTGAGGACTTTTACAATCCTAGCGACCTTCCCGATACTATGCGTCCGTGCCGATTTCCGCGAAACACCCGCTGAGGCGATAAGTACTAGTTTTTTTGGGTTGAGGATTCCTACCCCAACGCCCTTGATAGCAACGCGCCCGCCGAGCGAATGCGCAACGATCATGTCCGGACTGATATCCAGTTTTGCGAGAAAGTCCCGAACAAACTCCACGTATTGAGACACTCCCCACGGCGTTCGCGGGAGTTCACTCTCGCCAAATCCAGGGAGTGAGGGAACGACACATCGATAGTTGCTAAACTGTGCTGTAAGAGTATTGAATGAGGAGGCGTCTGTACCCCACCCGTGGAGAAAAAGTAGGAGCGGTCCGGCACCATGGTCAATGTATGCGATATCAAGGCCATTAACGATACTATGCTGGTTTTTCATTCGAATGAGATCGTCGAGTCGGGAAACAACGTATCATACAGTCCCCTTTGAGCTGGTTTCTTCATACTCTCATTTTATCAATATTTCTTGAACAAAGACATACTGCTCTCGCTACACTCTAACTAATCACCCGAGAGAGTAGTCTGAAGAAAGGGGGGGGTTCCACTTCGCTAGAATCCATTTTGCAAAGGAATCCTGGTCTCTCGCGCCCTGGAGACTGGGGCTGATTTATTCCAGGTTGGTATCCACTTTTTCTGTGGTCATGAATCCATACCACGGAAGTTTTTTCTCAAGTATTTCGGCGTTTTCTGCATCAACAACAATTGTCGCTGAGACCTCAAGCGGAATAACCCCGAAGAGATTCCTCGTTTCATCCGTTTTCATGTCGTAGACAGCACGGTCTCCCGCATCGCGTAGCTCGATGGATTCTGGCTGAAGCTCGAGCGTGGCTGCGACATCACTTGCGGAAATGGATACGGGATTCCCTGCTACTTCGATACCTGTTTCCGTGATAGTGAGTTCCTGTGTGATTACCTCAAAATCATGATCGTATATGACTACCTCTTCTTCAGTAGGCGCTACAGCGACTCCTGTGTCTCCAATATCAAGAAGGAGTGTCGTATCCGTCGTCGGGATGGTCCCTTGCAAAAGACGAATGGCTCCAGGAACAACGCTGAATGGGCCGACTTTTTCTACGAATTCACGAGCATCGTACTGTCCACCCCTTCGAATGAGCTCCTCGACTGAGTTTGTTTCGACGCTGAGCGTACCGTCCACTTGTACCGTCATGCGGTATTCGTTACTTATCCGTCCGCTCGCGTTTGTAACGGTAATAACCGTAGATTCAGACTGCAATCGTTTCGGCATGAGAAATTCTGCAAATCCATCAGAAGGACCGACCGCCTTTACGGTGACCGGATTCTGAATCCCTATATGAATGGTAAGTGGTCCAGCAAGACCCGTGCCGTAGATGGATGCACGATGGCCCGCATCGATCACTCCCTCCGGATTCGCGGCTGACTGCACATTCTCGATATGCGCGGACGTATGCGGAAACGGCACGCTTACATGTGGCTCGGGAATCGGCGCCACTACTGCTTCCATATCGGCATCAACACTTCCTCCAGCAATAATTGAGACACCATAGTAGTCACTTTTTTCGCCCGCAGCATTCGTAATCACCATCGAGACCCCTGCATTAAAACCCCACGCGGGTACAATGAACTCGACAGAGGTATCCGAATGACTCACCACTTGCACGAATTTCGGCTCTTGATTCCCAAGCTGAATAGTGAGTGCTCCTAAAAGTCCGTCCCCCGTAATGATTGCGGTTTCTCCAGCGTAGAGAGTCCCTTCTGGGGTGGCCTTTGCGTGCACTGAATAAATGATCGGACCGCTAACAGCATGCACCATGAGGACCGACACAAAAAGTGAAGTCAAAAGCAGTCCTATAAACGCAACGCGTAGTGGTACGGAATACATACATTATCAGTGTAGCATTCGTGGCTACTTATCTTGATTTTGGAGCCGCCTCCCAGATTCGAACTGGGGACCTTCACTTTACAAAAGTGTTGCTCTACCAACTGAGCTAAGGCGGCGTATAAAAAACATCCTACTCTACTTTCGTAGATTTCTCATCCTCATCCTTTGATGGAGCAAGCGTACGTTTCAGGTGCGTTAATGCCTCAGACACGTGTGTTTTTGCGTGAAGAGATGGCGCTGACAGGGCACGCGAGTGCATGTATGAACCAGCACGCAAAAGTGCTCGCTCAATCACTGCCAGCGCCGCAAGAGCTACCCTTAACACGTCGTGCATAAATCTGCGTGTAAGAGATTGTACAAAATGCACAATCACGATACGCAAACTCACTTTTTCGCGTAGGTCAATGAATGCCTGAAGTTTGGTATCAAAACCAGTGCGAAGTGTGCCAAAAATGCGTACCCCCGAGCGAGTTTCCCACGCAGTCAAAAACACAAAACCAAAAAACAGTACCAGCGCAGCGCAGAGAAAAATAAGCAGGGTCATGGTTAGCGTGCTGAGAAGCGTGCGTATCGCGAAATTTCGATACGTTCACCAAACTTCTGTGTTGCTTCACCAATCAGGTCTTTGATAGTTTTGCTCTCATCTTTGATATATGCCTGTTCCATCAGTACTTGGTCCTTAAAGTAACTTTGGAGCTTTCCTTCAAGAATCTTTTCTTTCATGTCTTCTGGCTTGCCCTCTACTTCTTTCAGAAAGACTTCCCGTGCTTTTTCACGCACCTCCGCTCCAATGTTTTCAATACGATTGAATGTAGGATTGGTTGCTGCCACCTGCATCGCAATCTCGCGTGCAAGTGTTGGAAATTCAGGGTTGCGTGCTACGAAATCGGTCTCGCACGAAAGAAGCACCATTGCGCCAATGGAGCCATCATGAACATAACTTCCGATAGCACCCGCACCGAGATCTCGGTCAGCTTTTTTCTCAACAGAGGCACCACTTTTCTTTCGCAAGATTACTTCTGCTTTTTCAAGATCTCCTTCTGCTTCTTCAAGCGCCTTGCGACACTGCATGATTGAAACACCAGTTTTGTCGCGGAGAACTTTTACCTGATCAGTACTGATATCCATACAGAACGAGTGAGGTTACTAAATAAATATTCGCACGAAGTGTCGCGCGTTACCCGCGACGACCCTTTTCAAATGCTTCCGCAAGCTCTGTAAGCACCAGCTTTACCGCTTCACGAGAAGAGTCGTTCATAACGACAGGATACGTCGCGTCTTTCACGTCACAGTCAGAGCTGATAAGTGCAATGACTGGAATGCCCGCGTTCTTTGCCTCTCTGGTTGCGTGTGCCTCATGCTTGGTGTCAACAATGACAAACGCATCTGGCTTTTTGGAAAGTTCCGTGATGCCATCAAGACGTGTTGAGAGGCGCTCAATTTCGCGATCAATAAAAAGCTGTTCAAGCTTCGTGTATCGCTTTGCAAGTTCTCCGCTGTCACGCTTGCCGAGAAGATCCGCAAGTCGGTCAATGCGTTTTTTTATTTCAACAAAATTTGAAACCGTGCCACCAAGCCATCGTCCAGCAACGTAGGGCTGACGAATTCCTTGTGCAATTTGTTTTACAATATCTGAAATTTCACGTTTACCTCCTACAATAAGCACGGTCTTACCTGCAGAGCCAAGAGCTGTGAGTGCGTCTTTTGCTTTTTCGAGTTGACCGCTGGTGATGGCAAGATCAAAAATCTCCACACGAGCTTTTGAACCAACCACGTAAGGCTTCATTGAGGGGTGTCGGTGACTCTTTCGCTTGGCATAATGAGCACCCGCCTCAAAGAGGCGGTCAACAGAAACACTTGCCATATCGTTTACGGCCATATAAGAGAGAGCATACCACGCCCCTCATTTCATCTCAACCCCTCCTCTTGAGGAATTATTCCTCGTCGGACGCTTCCCCAACGACTCCACTTTCTGCACGCTCCTTGAGCGTGGTAATCAGGGTATCAATATCTCCCGCAAGAATACGCGGTAGATTGTGCCACGACTCCTTGATACGGTGATCAGTCACTCTATCTTGAAGAAAGTTATAGGTACGTATTTTTTCTGAACGGTCTCCCGTTCCTATCTGCCCCTTTCGCTCGGCAGCGTGTTTGCGTGCCTCCTCCTCATCATGAAGTGTTTCAAGCTTTGCCCAAAGTATTTGCATCGCCTTTTCACGGTTTGCTTTTTGACTGCGCTCACTTGAAGCACGCACATCAATACCTGTTGGTATGTGCACGAGACGTACCGCTGTTTCTACTTTGTTTACGTTTTGTCCTCCTGCTCCACCACTTCGAGAAAATTCCATTTGAATGTCTGATGGGTTTACTTCAAATTTTGGTTTCACTCGCAGAGGAAGCACTGCAATAGATGCGGTTGAAGTATGAATACGACCTGACTTTTCTGTTGCGGGTACCCTCTGCACACGATGCACTCCTGTCTCAAAGCGTAGCGCCCCGTACGCATCTGGATGCTCAATTTCAAGAGTGAGCTCATCTATGACCCGCACGCGCCAGTTCTTGCTCTCCGCATATCGCTGATACATAGTTTTCAAGTCAGATGCAAAAAGGGTTGCTTCGTCTCCGCCAGCCCCCCCACGGAACTCAAGTACCACTGCCTTTGGCATTGACTCTTCTTCTTTCTCCTTGTCTACAATATGTTCAATCTCGGAAAGCAATTCTTTCTGTCTGCTTTGGATTCGCACGACATCCTCGTCCGCAAGCGCCCGAAGTTCAGCATCCTCCCCTGCTGCCACAACAGTGCTTTCAAGCTCATTTGTAAGACGCTCGTATTCCTCCGCAAGATATGCGGTTGCAAAATTTTTCTTAAAATCGGGAGAGTATTCCATTGTCATATGATAGCGCGAATGCGCCTCGCAAAGAGCGAGGCGCATTCTGTCGTTCGTTATTTCTTTTTGAGAGCTCGCTGTTTGAACTTTTCTACTCTACCGGTGTTATCAAGCGTTCGGTCTTCCCCTGTATAAAACGGATGTGAGGCACTTGAAATCTCTACAGTTGCTTTTGGATACTCTTTCCCTTCAAAGACCGTCGTTTCCGTTGTGGAGACGGTAGAACCAATCAAAAACTGCATGCCAGAGGCAAGGTCAACAAAGACGACAGGACGGTAATCGCTTGGGTGTATGTCCTTTTTCATAGGTCAGAAGACTATAGCACAGGGGTTTCTTTGCTTCAAGAAGAGCTAGAACTCCTCAAACTGAGGTGTCACATTCACAATAACGGTATCAGAGGGTGAAGCGCCGTCGCAGATGATGGTGAAGGTCGTTTGTTTTGTGATAATCCGAGATACATTCGAAGTAGAAGTGGCGATAGTCGGTCCCGTAATTGCTCCGGAAGAATACCCGTCTGTACCAGTCACGGTACAGGAACCAACTTGGTCGGCACTCCACGAAACCACCGCTGAATCCCCTGCCTTCACGCGATCAGGTACTGCAGTAATGTACGCCGTTGGTGTCGAAATATTCACTCGGTGAGTACCGCTTGCAGGCGGAGCGGTAGCCCCAGTACAAGTAACTTGGTAGTCGTAGAAAGCCTGTGGTGGATTGGTGAGCGGGCCAACAGTAACACCGGGGCTAAGATTGATTGCCGCACCTCCGGTGTTGAAGCCCGTGCCCACACAAGATGTTGCGTCTGTTGACGACCAGGTGAGTGTGGCGTTTGCGCCTGTTATCACCGACGCAGGGCCCATAAGGTTTGCGGTGGGAGCCGCGGGCGTGATAGTAACTGTGGGGTTACCGCCCGGGTCACCGCCGCCTCCTGTAGTACACGCCACTGCACCAGACGATGCGGCGAGAGAGTCAGTTATGGTAACGCTACCGGTTTTTACTCCTGTAGTTGCGTACTGGACAACTTTTGGATTACCGACGCCCGAGAGAGGTGTGGTACCTGTCCACGTGTAGACATAGGGAGGAGTGCCTCCACCGGCAAGTGCAGTCCACGTGACATTTTGGCCGGTGGCGATGGTCGAGGGAGAGACGGAGCACGAGGCAGTAATAGGCGCAGTGGCAGGGTTGCAGGTAAAGCTTCCATTTGCAGGAGTTCCCCACTCGCCAGTTGCGGTGCGCGAGTGCACAGCATAACTGTATGCAACGCCCACACTTACTGGGTAATTTGCATAGTTGCTTGGGCTTACTAGATCAGGGTTTGGAATGCAGGTGTTCGAGTCCCATCCTGCGACCACCCATCCTGAAGGGCACGAGGTGCTTGCTGGCTTTGAAATACGCAGATAGTACCCGTCTGGAGAGGTGTCGCTCCAATCAAGTGTGACCGAAGTTCCGTCTGAAGAACAGACTGCTGAGGAGAGGACGGGGGCAGGCGGCGGATTCGGGTCTTCCGTAGTATCAGTGCCGTCCATACACCCAGGGTCGGCTGGAAGCACAACGCTGCTGACGGTGCAACCGCCAATGTCGCACGTACCATCACTATCGTTATCAAGTCCGTCAGAACATTGCGGGCCCGTGGGCACATTTACCGTGAGACTTTTTGCGCTTGAGCCGTTAGCGTTTGCACAGGTATACGTATACGTCGTCGTTACAGCCGGATATACCGTCGTGCTTCCGCCAAAAGGCTGATTTGAAGTAGCTCCGGGAACCCATACTGGGTCGTTGGTGCAACTTGCATCAACACGTGCGGCATAGGCTACATCTGGTTTGAGACCAAAGAAATGTAAGATTTCCGCGGAAACAGCAGCAAGGGGTTTGAGGGGGGCAGAAGCGCACACTTGCCCACTGTTCCCGCCACACCCTGATTCGCATATCCAATTATCTTCCCAGTGCCCAGGAACCCACGTGTCGGTTGCAAAGTTTTGAGCGCTGCACACTCCCTTGCGTACTGCGCCATACTGCGAGAGCCAGGTGAGGTTCACTGCAGTGCCTGCGGCAACGGTGATTGAGGCGTCTGCAGCCACACCGTTTCCCGAAAGTGCAGTATCCGGCTTCTCATTGCTCTTACAGGTAAGATAATTATAAAATTCGTTCGAAGAACCTGCGTTTGCCGTAAACCAAGAACTTCCATTCCATTTCAAAACACCGTTGTCTGCGGGAGACGAGTAAAAGGCCGCACGACAGGCAGTTGGCGCATTAAAGACATCGACATACTGATACCCAGCAGGGTCAATCAAATCACAGGCGCGTTCGCCTTGTGGCGAAGGGTTACGACAGGCCCTAATAGTGCCAACTGAGGTATTCATCACGACCGAGTCTCCGTAGGTGTGGTATATGCCATACACTGAGATATTAGAACTATTTATACTTGGTATATCTGAAGAGACGTCAGGAAGAAGTGTCCCGTATGGAGGACCTCCCTGATACGTTATGACACCAGTTCCTCCTCCAGAACTACCTACCGATACCGCGGCACTCTTAGTATTTGCTCCTCCTTGTCCCGTACACGTAACCGAGTAGAGCGTATTTGTGGCAGGAGTTACGGACACGCTCCCCGCGGTATTTCCTCCTGTTGAAAATCCAGTACCAGTACACGTTGTGGCGTTCGATGACGACCACGTAAGAGTAGAGGAACCCCCGAGGGTTACTGATGTGGGGGACGCAGAGAGTGTCGCTATTGCGGCAGGTACATCTGTAACGGTGACGGTCTTAGTAGCCGTACCGGTTCCACCAAACCCATTTATGCATGAAATAGAATATGTGGTATTTGCAACAGGAGTAATAGTTACTCCTGTACCGTTACTTGTTGCACCCCCTGTAGAAAATCCAGTGCCTGCACAGGTGGACGCTCCAGTTGATGACCACGTCAGAGTACCCGAACTTCCGTAGGCAATGCTTGTTGGACCAGTAAGTGTTGCTGTCGGAGCAGATGCCGCGGTAATGGTAACAGAGTCAGTACCGGTTACCGTGGACGTAGAACACGAACCACTGCATGTATAGTTACTCGTAGCACAAAGAAATCCTCCACTACCAACTGGTCTTTCATTCGTACAGGACGCTCCCTGCGGGGAACACGGAGACGCCGGGGTACACTCATTATTTAACTGACAACCAACATCCTCATTGTATGAGTTACTAAGTGTCCACGTACAGCTTCCCGAGGTATTCTGGCACGCTATGGCGTAAGATTTTAGACCTGTTGTTGTTTGTGTTACTGGTTGATGGCCAGTGAGACCTGTGAAATAAAACCCTGGTCCCGTAACCTCACAGCTTTGCGCACCCGATGATGTCCAATCCACAAAATACTGAACTCCCTGCTGAACTGACGTCTCAGCGATGGTAACCGACGCTGTTGCCGCGTGCGTAACCGGTGAAAAAAGTACAAAAGAGAATACAAGTGCAATTCCTATAGCGACCATTGTCCCCGCCGTATGCAGAGTTGTCTGTGTGGTGCGTATAGTAAGAGGGATATTCATATATCTATTGCGTTACCGTTATGGTTCCTTTTGCTTCTGGATTCTCGTGGTTATGATAGCCCCACGCACCCGTCTTTTGGAAAGTAAAACTGTAGCTCACTCCACTCCCACATTGGTCAAATTTTAAACCTGACACATCAGGACAATGTTCTTCCATGGGAGTCCCCGAATAGTCTGCGTGCTCCAGATGGTCGTCGGAAGCAACCCACATCTCGTACTCTGCATTGTTTTGAAGAAAAGTAACCGTCCCGCCCTGCTTCACCGTAACTTCAGAGGGAGAGAACCCTCCAGAGTCATACATGACCACTACCGCTTTCACACCCCCCGTATCGGAAGTTTGTGTTAGCAGTTTATTCATCAAAAGCCACGCGCCGAGAAGCACAGTACCAACCAGCACGATACCAATTAAAAGACCTGCGACATTTTTACGAGAAGCCATTGCAGATGAAATATCCATATAGGTATATGATATGTCATAACGCACAAAAGAGAGGAAGGCACTGTGTATAAAACGACGATTTAATTATCCTTCAAGAAATCGATGTCTTCTTGGAATTTCTCGGCATGCGCAAGTACCGAATTTGCATAGACAAGACCCCGCGTTGCCCAGCCACTACCTGCATAATACCCTCCTGCGGCTTTCCGTTCGGCCGTATATGTTCCTGCTCCGGCGCCCCAATCCGCAAGATATAGTGCCGTTGCCATAATTGCATGTCCCGCGTTCCATGGATTGGTTGCTGTAACGCCAAGTGTATTCTTTAGTCTTGGTTCAAAAAGAGCCCACGTTGAAGGGATAAATTGTGTTGGTCCCATTGCTCCACCCCACCCTCCGGGCTGTGGACACGAAACAGCAGTGGTTTTTGGATCTTTCCCTAGTGCCTCTGTAATTCGAATAAAAACCGGGACGTCTCGTTCTGGATGCATCACTCCAGAAAACGCTGTTCCTGTGTTTTTCCCAACTCCGTCGCCAGTATTTGGACTGTTGGTTACATAACAATTTCCTACGTTTGTGCCAAGATCTGATTCTTGTTTCAAAATTGCAAGTATAAGAGCTGGGCGAACACCGGTCGCTGCAGATGCTTGTTTTGCATATTCAACCGCGTCACCAAATTGAATACCTTCCGTGTCACGAAGCGGGAAAAGACGTGCGCGTATTTGGGAGGCCTGTGCTTGTCTATCGGCGAGCACTTTTTGATACGCACTCTCTTCTGTTTTTGCAAACGACAAGAGTCGTTGTTTTTCTGCTTCACTCACTGCCACCTGCTGTTTTTTGGTCTCAACAACATACCGCGCATCGAGCTCTGCGTCTTGACGCAGAGCAAGTGCTTTTTTCTCTTCCTCGGTTTGGGTACGCGCAACGCGAATGTCGGCAAACTCTTCGTGGAGCCCTATTTGAATAGACGCCATACTATCAACGTCTTCAAACAGAGCAAATGCGTTGTCTGCGGCAAGCGCGATTTCAACCAGCGACAAATCATCCACCTGATTCTGGCGACGAAGCAAGGACGCGAGTGAGTCGTGTCCCTGATCAATACGCGAAGACAGCTCAGAAATATGCGCGGTCTTTAATTTAATTTCTCCGCTTAGTTTTCCAATGGAAAGATTTTTTTGCCGTATTTGCGCCTCCGCTTGCTGAATTTGTGCGTTTAAAAGCGTGACATCTCCTTGGAGGGTATTTTTCTTAACTCTGGTTTCAGCGAGTACTTTTTCCCACTCCTGTATCTCCTCTTGCAACTTATCGTATTCTTCCTCAAGTTCTGCGCGCTCGCTGTCTGAAAGTTCCTGTGCGTGCAGGTGTGAGAGTACAGGAGAGACGCCCATGCCGAGCATGAGGACGAGAAACAACAGTCCACAAGATAAAAAAATACGCATACTGGTCGAGTTCTCAGTATAACAAAAAACCGATACTTGTCGGTTTTTTGTTCTTTACTGGAGCGATTATTCTGCTGGCTCAGCAGCAGCTTCGACTTCCTTACCTTTCTTTTCAACCTCAATCGCGGTCATATCAACCTCTGCGACAGGAGCTTCTTCCTCAATGACAACTTCCTGTACAAGCACAACCACTTGTTCAGGGTCATCAAACACACGAACGTTTGAGGGAATAGAAAGATCTTTCACGAGAATATGACTTCCTATTTCGACAAGCACTGAAGTGTCTACAGAAATATCATGGGGAAGGTCTGCGGGAGCAGCTTCAATTTTGAGTTCGTGAAGAACCTTTACGAGGTTTGCACCAAGTTTAACTGCAGGAGACTCTCCGACAAACACCAGCGGTACTTCCACTTCAACTTTTGCACCTTTTTCAATAGCATAAAAATCTGCGTGGCGAGGAGTATTTGTTATGGGGTCATGATCCACTTCGTGAATAAGCACTTGTAGCGGTGCGCTGGTTACACCCGAAAGCTCAATGACGGATGACTCTCCAGCCTCTTTCAACACTTTTTCAAACGCCTTTTCAGGAATGGAAATAGAGACAGCTTCTTGTTTTGGACCGTAGACCGTGGCAGGAAGTATTCCCGAAGTTAAAAGGCGCTTTGCGCGCTTGCCAGTTTCTTCTCGTTTCGTCGCAGTAAGTGTCAGCATGGTGGGTCGAGTATGCCCCGTATCTCAAGTTTTTGCAAGCTCCATATCTCAATCGTTTTTCTCTAAAGCTCAATACACGTTCCCTCCTGCTCTCCGTAGACCTGCGTCAGTTTTTCAAGTCGTGCAAGAAACGCCTTGCGCGCTTCAGGCACGTTTTCATCTTTGCACTGCCACGCGCTGAGTGCGTCTTCTTGAATTGCTCGTGCATATGAGTAGGTCAAATTCCACGGTACGGGTTCTTTTTTGGCGAGCGCGTGAATAGCGCGGAGGTTTTCGGTTGCCTGATCATCCTCTTGTCCTCCAGATAAAAAAACAATGCCCGGAATGTCCCGCGGAACTGAGGCGCGCAGGGCAGCAAGAGTTTCTTTTGCCACCTCCGAAGGTTTATCAATACGACCCGTGTCCTTCCCTGAAAGAGCCATAGATGTTTTTATGACAACGGATGAGGGGTCCACGACACTCTCTTCAAGCATTGCCACAACGGTAGTTAAGGTTTTTTCAATTACCTCTCTGGACTTTAATAAGGAGTGTTTTCCGTCATACAGCACTTCTGGCTCAATCACCGGCACCATTCCTGCCTCTTGCACCATCCGTGCATAGCTTGCGAGGCGACGGGCGTTTTCAAGAATCGCTCCACTGGTCGGGAGACGGTCTCCATCGATGGTGATGACTGCACGCCACTTAGTAAAATCGATATTATGTTTTTTCTTAAAGAGCGCAAGTCGCTCGGGAAGTCCAATGAGTCCTTTTGTAATCAACTCGTCAGGGCTTTCAGAAAAAGGTTCTGTTCCTTGGTCAACCTTTATGCCCACCATAATATTGCGCTTGTGCAGAAGGTCGGGGAATAACTTTCCTTTGTCATCTTTTTGTTCTAGCGTCTCTTCAAATAGAATGACCCCGTTCAAGTAGTCCTCGATACGCTCTGCGTCCAGAAAGAGTTCGCGATATTTACGTCTCGTTTCTTTTGTTGTTTTTATGCCACACGTTGAAAGCCGTTTATCGGCACTGGCATTACTCTCATCTGCAGCCAAAATACCTTTTGGCGCGCACGACAACATGCGAGCACGAGCAGAAAGGTCAATCATTATCAAAAGTGTATCATGAGGGCGTGATACGACTTTATTTTGTTAGTCACGAAGTAATTTGAGATTATAAGGAGTGCCCTTTGTGGTACACTTTTTTCATGAACGCTTTTGATTTTATGGCTGTCGGTGACGTGGTGACTGAACCGTTTATTCGTCTCAAAGATGCGCGTGTCACCTGCAATATTGATGACGAGGCGTGTACGATTTCAATGCGCTGGGGCGACAAAATCCCCTACGAGTCAGCGGTTATTGCGTGCGCGGTTGGTAACAGTCCAAACGCTGCAGTGGCAGCAAGCAGGCTTGGACTGAGTAGTGCACTGGTGAGTGATATTGGAGATGATGCTATCGGCAGAGGCGACGTGGAACATCTAAAAAAAGAGAAGGTATCAACGAAATTCATTCGTACGCACAAGAACATGGTAAGCAACTATCACTACGTACTCTCGTTTGAAAGTGAGCGAACCATACTCGTCAAACACGAAGAATACCCGTACCGCTTTCCGCGCCTCTCCAAAGCGCCTCGCTTTATGTATCTGTCCTCGCTCGCACAAAATGCTCTTGTGTACCACGAAGAGATTGAAACATACCTTCGTGCTCATCCTGAAATATTTTTGACGCTTCAGCCGGGAACGTTTCAAATGAAGCTCGGTGTAGAAAAACTACAAGACCTTTATAAGAGAACGAACTTACTCGTCATTAATAAGGAAGAGTCAGAGCGCATCTTAGGACTTCCCGAAAAAGGAGGGGACATACCAACGCTTCTTGAAAAAGTGTATGCGCTCGGCCCGAAAAGCGTGATTATTACTGACGAGAGAAATGGTGCATACGCTTACAACGGAAAAGAAAAACTCTATATCCCTATGTATCCTGATAGTCGTCTGCCTGTTGAGCGAACGGGTGCTGGAGACGCGTTTGCATCTACGGTAACGAGTGCGCTCGCACTTGGAAAACCCTTTGCGGAGGCCCTGTTGTGGGGACCTATCAACGCCATGGCGGTTGTACAAAAAATTGGTGCACAAGCAGGGCTTCTCACACGTGCCGAGATCGAACAGTATTTAAAAGACGCACCGAGCACGTACGCAGTTACTCGCCTACCGTAGTACTTTTCTGCACAGTCTGCTGTTCAACACTTTTTTCTATTTCTCCTATAAGGACGTGCGTTCGCACTACTATAGTGAGCATGAGTGCTCCCGCAAGAACGATGAGTGTGAACACGCGTCCGTGACGCTTGATGTAGAACAAATCACGCACCATGGTGAGTGTGCGCCATGAGGCGCGCGCTGTCTGCAATACCTACAGCATCCAGTCCGTAATGTGCCAGGAGTTCATCTGGCTCACCAGACTGTCCAAACTGATTTTGCATACCAAGTCGTTTTAATGGGACAGGACAGTGTTCACTAATATATTCAGTGACTGCGCTTCCAAAACCACCAGCCACTTGGTGTTCTTCTACCGTGACGAGTACTCCAACGCGCGTAGCCAGATCATGAACCAAAGCCTCGTCCAGTGGTTTAATCGTTGCAAAAGATGCAACGATGCAATCGATACCCTCGGCTCTCAGTGCGCGAGCGGCCAACAGTGCGTTGTACGCAAGAGAGCCCGTGGTTAATAGTGCTACTTTCGGTTTTTCCCCCTCCCAAAGTATCAGTCCTTTTCCAATCTCAAACGGTGTTTCGCTTGTGGAAAGTACGGGAACATTGGCCCTACCAAAGCGTAGGTAGGTGGGCACGCCGTTTTTTGCAGAAGCAATCGTTGCTTTTCTTCCCTCCTCCTCGTCCATCGGACTAATGACCTGCATGTTTGGGAGTGCGCGCATCATTGCCACGTCTTCAAGCATTTGATGTGTCGCGCCGTCAGGACCAACCGAAACGCCTGCATGCATGCCACAAATTTTTACGGGAACATCGTTGAGAGCAATGGTGGTTCTAATTTGTTCGTAGTTGCGCCCAGGTGAAAACGCAGCATACGACGTAATAAAAGGTATTTTGCCGACGGTTGCAAGACCTGCAGCAACCGTTGCCATATTTTGTTCAGCAACACCCATTTCAATAAAACGTTCCGGAAATTCTTTTTCAAACCACTCAGCTCGTGTTGACTCTTTCAAATCTGCAGAAAGTACCACAATGTTTAGATTTTCTTTTCCCGCCTCCACCGTACCCGTACCAAATCCATCACGAGTGGATTTTTTTTCTATCTTTTCGTCGAACACGTTCTCGACCAGTTTTGCAGAGGGATTAAGCATATTCGTGTGGAAGTTTTCCTCCCATGGATCGTATTTCTTTTAAGAACTTTTCTCCTTCCTCTTTTGAGGGAGGTTTCCCATGCCAGTGATAGTCAAACTCAATGTCGGGCACCCCCTTACCGGGAATGGTGTGTGCAAGAATGAGGGTTGGCTTTTCATGTATTGCCTTTGCAGTATCCACCGCGTCACAAAACTCCTCAATGTTGTGTCCATTTATTTCAATCACGTGCCAATTAAACGCGCGATACTTATCAGCAAGTGGTTCGAGCGGCATGATGGTCTCCGTCATACCGTCGATTTGAATATTGTTTCGATCGATGACGGCAGTCAGATTTGAAAGTTTGTTTTTTCCTGCGAAAAGAACTGCTTCCCATGTATTCCCTTCTTGCTGTTCTCCATCAGACATCAAACAAAATACGTGGTTTTTCTTTCCGTCCATACGAAGACCATACGCCATGCCAGAGGCCTGCGAGAGTCCCGAACCCAAAGGTCCTGAGGTTGTTTCAACTCCAGGAAGCTTCGTGCGCTCTGGGTGTCCCTGAAGGCGCGTACCGAGTTTTCGAAGCGTTAAACACTCCCTTACCTCAAAATAGCCCGCGTGCGCCATGGCGCTATAGCGCACGGGTGTAATGTGCCCATTTGAGAGCACTAAGCGGTCGCGCTCTTCCCACTGCGGATTTTTTGGATCATGCTTGAGCACATGGAAATAGAGTGAAGCAAAGATGTCTGCCATCCCCAGAGGTCCTGCAGTGTGACCGCTTTTTGCCGAGACGAGCATTGCAATAATCGTTTCTCGAATTGCTTCTGCTTTTTCTTCGATATGGCGGACCTGCGTTTCCGTAATACTCATACTTCCCTCAAGTATACCACCACACCAATTTCACTGAGGAAATAATATTATTTGAGATTCGTAGCTGTGTACTCTATCTTTCCACAACAGTGATAAAAATTGGTGTGGTGGCAAGCCACTTAGGGACACTACACGTTTGTTATGTACGCGTATTTATTTATCGTAGATGCCGTACCTCTCTGACAACTCTTCGAGTGCAACAATTTCTGCACCAATATCCTCGGCGTGCCAAATATCAGAACCAACAACAAGTCGACTTGCGCCAGCACTAAGCAGTTGTGGTGCTGTTTTAAGAGTAACTGCTCCATCAACCTGTATGGGAATATGCGGATGTGCTTTTCGAAAAGACGCAATCGAAGAAACTATTCGCTCGTCAAATGGCTCTCCTTGTCGTCCAACGTGGGCGATGCCCATAAATTGTACGTAGTTTAGATGCTCAAACCATGGTTCAATCAGCTCCATGTCAGTATCCGCAGTTACCGCAATACCAATAGAAAGAAGGTACGGTGCAAACGTATTGTCGTATCCGTATTTCGTTTGTATGTCGGTAATCAACGTGCCAAGAGAATGCACGCTCCCCGCGTGAATAGTGATACGATTTGCGCCAGCAGAAATCCACGCACCGATAACTTCCTGAGGATTTGACACCATGAGGTCAACCTCGTACCGAAACGACCCCATCTGGAGCAGTGTTTCCTCCGTAAGTATTTCAGGAGAGACGCCACCCGCACCACCAACATACGGCCACGTAGGAGGTTTTGCATATACTCCGTCAACCACATCAATTTGTACGCGCTCGACAAGTCCTGAAAGTTTAGAAAGTCTGTCTTCTAAATCTTCACGCGATGTAGGTAAAATAGCAGGGATGATAACGCCCATATCATTCAAGTATACCCTTTGCTCTCTGCTCTGAACGGTTAAGGGTTTGCGTAGCAACCCTCTCGATTCCAGTTGTCAGCTGGATAAGGAGTGTCACGCGATGATCCTCCACTTGAACCAAGACACACGTAGCTGTTGCTTGAAGGAAGATATGCCGTGATAGTGAAGTAGTTTGGTCGTTGATCCGGGTTGGTTGGTACTCCCGTTACGTTTGCAAAATACACACAGTTGCTTCCACAGCTGTTTCCCGTTGCGGCAACAAGCTCGTTACAAATCTGCTCGGCTTGTGTTGCGTAACTTCCTGAAAATCCTGAAGAACAACTCGCTCCTGCCACTTTCCATCCACCACCGTTTTTGATAGCGGTATAGACTCCGCTTTCATTTCGTTCAAGCTCCATAATGGTACGAAGTTCGCGTGCTTCTTGGATAACTTTTGAGTCTGCTGCTCTCTGTTGTGCTGTTTTGATGGATCCTAAAACAATAGTCGAGAGCAGACCAATAATGGCAACTACCATAAGGAGTTCGATGAGTGTAAATCCTCGGTGTCTCATGGCATCTTGTAAACGTTGCTATGTACGGGCACGCCGCGCGTCGGCGCGGGAGTTTTAAGCACGTCAGGCAGAAGTACTACCATCAAAAAGAAAGCACCGATAGTAATGATAAGCATTACTACCTGTGCGCCTTTCTCAGTTTTTACGATACCAGTTTTTAGTATCAAACCAGCAAGAAAAGATGTTTTCTTGGCACGCGTTGCGGTGAGTGGTTTTTCATCAAAGATAACTCCCATAATATATTCAGTATACTCCCCACTGATACCCTCTCTCGTCCCTCTGTGAGTAAGTCTTAATCAATTTTTTCACGACGCCTAGCGTGGCGTTCCTCAGTACTTTTTGATGTTTTTAGAAACAGTTGCACTGCTTGTTTTGCGTCCTCCACGTTCATAAACTTTGCACCAAGAGAAATGACGTTTGCGTCGTTGTGCACACGCCCTGAAGTGATGACATCGTACTGATTACCATCAGCATCTGTCTGCGCGCGCTCTACCTTACCGTAATACACCATTGCTCGAACACCCTTAACTTTGTTTGCGGCCATTGCCTCCCCCTGTCCAGAGGCACCTATCACAATACCGAAGCTTCCTGTGTCACTCGCCACCCTCTCTGCACAAGGACGAATCAAATCAGGATAGTCATCATTAGACACAAACGTGTACGCACCACAATCTTCCACTTCGTATCCTTCTGAAAGCAAAAACACCTTTAACGTTTCCTTCAAAGGAAATCCTGCGTGGTCCGTAGCGATATAAATCTTAGGCATTGCCAACTTTTATCGCGTGTTCAATGAGTGTATGCGTGTACCCTGCTTCGTTATCGTACCAAGCAAGTACTTTCACCAAGGTACCATCAACGACGTGGGTCATGGGAAGGTCTGCAATCGATGCGTATTCTTCACCAATAATGTCGCTTGAGACCAGCTCTTCTTCTGAAATCGTGAAGATTCCCTCCCAACGCTTCTCTTTCGATGCTTTCTTCAAAATGTCGTTCACTTCTGTAACTGTGGTTGGACGTTTTGCAATGAACGTAATATCTGCAATCGAGCCTGCAGGAACCGGTACGCGAAGTGAAATACCATCGAACTTTCCAGCGAGTGCTGGATACGCTTTCGTGACCGCAATTGCAGCACCCGTTGTGGTAGGCACTATGTTTTGTGCCGCCGCACGTCCTTCTTTCATATCTTTCTTTGATGGAGAATCCACAATCGACTGACTGGCAGTATACGCATGCGTGGTTGAAAGTATCGCCTTTTCAATACCAATAACTTCATCAAGTATGGCAATGATAGGACTTCCGGCATTTGTGGTACACGATGCGTTTGAGGTGATGGCACAGGTAGCAATACAGTCTTCGTTCAATCCCATCAGCACTGTCGCGCCGAGTTCTGAATCTTCTTTGACCGGAGCACTGATGACCACCCGTCTGGCACCCGCATCAAGATGTACTTTTGCTTTTTCATATTCAGTGAAGAATCCAGTGGACTCAATGACCACATCAATAGCAAGGTCCTTCCAGGGGAGCGCTGATGGTTCTTTTTCCGAAAAGAACTTTACTTCTTTTCCGTCTACGACAAGATTCCCGTCCTTGGTAGAAACCTCAAAAGGCGCACGCCGGTAGACCGTATCGTATTTCAAAAGATACGCGAGGTTTTCATGCGAACCAAGATCATTTACCGCTACTATTTCTAATTCCTCTCGCGCCCATGCCTGCCGTACAAACGCTCGCCCAATTCTTCCAAAACCATTAATGGCAATTCGTATTTTCTTCATCCCTTGAGTATAGTCGATACTCACTTATCCCCACACCACCCTCCTTAAACTAGGACATCGGATGTCCTAGTTTATTATAAGGTAGATGGAATTCTTTCATGTCTTAAATCGTGGGGTCGAAAAGCGGAACGTGGTGCTCGATGACAGTGATCGATTACGGTTTATTCATGATTTGTACGCATTCAACGACGTCAGCCCTGCATTGAATTATATTTTGCCGGGCAGATTTGAAGAAACGAGGAGAGAATTATTGGTAGATATCCATGCATTTTGCCTGATGGATAACCATTATCATTTGCTTTTGTCGGAGAGAGTTGAGAATGGTATATCTCTTTTTATGAAGAAACTCAATATGGGATACGCAAAATATTTCAATGAACGCTATGAGCGTAGTGGTGCGTTGTGGCAAGGAAAATACAAGAAAATATCTGTTAAACGAGATGCTCACTTTCTCTATATTTCATACTATATTCATTTAAACCCGCTCGATTTTTATTTTCCTGAGTGGCGATCAGGTAAGGTAGGAAAGGTTTCCGATGCTTTGGGTTTCCTGGAAAAGTACCGCTGGAGTAGTTATTTAGATTATATGGGAAGACGAAATTTCCCTTCCATTACCCGTCGAGATCAGTTTCCTCAGTTACATTCAAAAGAAATTAGAACCATAATCCAAGGAGAGGAGTTGGAACACCTTTCCCATACCCTTGAATAATCTTTAAAACTAGGACATCGGATGTCCTAGTTTTAAAGATTTAATGCAATTAAAGAGGTGGCGGAGGAAGAACGGCGCCACCAAAGCGGAACGTTTGCATTACAAGTTCGAGAAGTTCTGCATCTTTTCTTGCAGTGGCAAAGGTGTAAAGATATCCATCTTTCGTAAACCAAAAAGCAATGCCCTCACTGCCTTCAGTGGCGGAATTAGTTTCAAAGTAAAGACCTTTAGTTCCCTCTTTGAGAGAATCAGCTTTGAAGTTGTGTGGGTTTTCTTCAAGTAATTGTTGTCGGATGATATCTTCACTGAGTGTTTCACTTGCGTTGTCTTTTATTTTTAATGCCACAATATGAAGCGTATTTCCCTTTCCATTTGAGAGTTCAACCACATAGGTATTAGCGTCTTTTACTTTTCCATCTGGAGCAGAAAAACCATCTGGGAGACGGAAAGAAAATCGAAGTGTTTCATTTACATACCATGTGTTTATTCCTTCGGTAAACTTTATGAGAATTGAGTCTGGGTTTGGTACATACTCATAAGCTTGTGCCGATTCTTGCGGAGAAGCAGAGTCATTCCATAGCGGTTCTTGAGCAATTTTAGATGATGTAAGAAACCATAGTAGCCCAGCAAGAATCAAAGCAGTAAGAACACCTAAGATACACATCTTATTCCTTTTTCTGCGACTATACTCCATATGGTAGACATGTAATAACTAGGACATCCGATGTCCTAGTTATTACAGTTGTTTGATTAAGTTCCATATATTATTTAGTATTGGTATCAGTAGATGCGTACTTGCCCGCCCTGAATGAGAGTTTTACCACCGAAAATCTTAATCATCGAGGAAAGTGCGGGGAAATAAGAGATAATGATGATGCCCTGTGAACCAGCGCCTGATGTGCCTGGCTCTGAAGCGTCAACACCTCCACCTCCTCCGCCCGCCCCATAGAATCCTCCTGCCCCGCCATTGGCCCCGGGAGAAGCAATTGCACCACCACCACCGCCACCAGAACCTGCAACAGTGCCATAATTCCACTCCGTGCCTATCGCTCCGCCTGTGCCTGACGAGCCACCGGCTCCTCCAAAACCAGCATCACCATTTCCTCCCTGATCGCCGGAAGCACTGCCGCCGGCTCCATTCAAACCAGCCGCGCCACCGCCTCCACCTCCGGCACCTCCGGCATTTCCTGCTCCGTTCCCTCCTGCAAACTCAACCGTTCCTGTAGAATCCGCTGTTTTGCCGCCTACTCCGCCTGATCCGCCACTTGGCGCTCTGCCAGCAGCACAACTTATTGAAGCAGTTGTTGATGCTGCGCCGTTAAAATACGTGTCTCCTAATGAACTTTCTGCGGCAACCACGTAGGAAATAGAACCAGAGATACTAAGGTTGGAAATCATTGCATATGCACCACCACCGCCACCAGAACCACCAAGAACAATTCCCGCATTGTCGCCTCGATACCCAGCGCCGATGCATTCAATAGTGTTTGTAGTCGTCCAGTCGCTTGGGGTTGAGAAAGAGGTGCCAGAGGTGAGGAAAGTGACGGTCGCCGCACCCGCAGGGTGCGGCATTATGAAAAACAACAGGAGCGCGAGAGTAAGAATCTTTTTCATATGTTATGGGGTCGGTGTAGGTTCTGGTGTCGGTTCGGGTTCGGGGGAAGGTTCCGGAATTGGTTCTGGTTCTGGAATTGGTTCTGGAATTGGTTCAGGGGTCGGCTCGGGCTCGGGGGAAGGTTCCGGTTCGGGTGTGGGCTCAGGAACTGGTTCGGGACCTGGCGATGTGCCACCTCCTCCCCCGCCGCCCGCGGCGGCGGCACCTGACAAGAGTGCATCAAGTTGCACCTTCGTGATGCAGGTTTCAGCACCAGTGCCATCTCCCACACATATTTCATTGGTGTGCACTTCACCTGCAAATATCTTTTCTACTCCATTTGCCGCATCTCCAAGCCACGCAACCATCTTTTGATAGAGATTGTTGAAAAATGCTGTTGCAAAGTTCTCAGACGCAGGCGTCGAGGAAGCGGTAGTTGAAGCGATAGTATTGAGATTTAAATTCAATTCTTGAATCGCGGAAACACTTAAGCTTATGAAGTTGTCGAGCTTGAGAGAGTAGGGTCTTCCGAGCTTGTCTAGATTCACGAGGCGCGGGTCAATTTCATATACTTCTTCGGCGATGAATCCAAGCTGTTGTACTGAATCTCCTTGGTCGTTGAAGTAGAAGGTGACGGGGCGAAGTTTTGAGAGTGTTTCAAGCCCCGCATCAGTGTCTTCAATGGTGTTTTTGAAACGTGCCGAAGAGGGCGTACAGGTCGTAGCAGATGAACCTTCATAGATGAGTTTTGTGGAAGCGTTGATACATAGTGTTACGTTTCCTGAAGCGGCGGCATTAAGACCACTCCACGCGCCACTTCCCGCGATAGACAATGTCTTCCACGGTGTTGTTGAGCCGATTCCCACATTTCCTGCTGCCGCCACGCTGAAGTATGTCCCACCTGTTGAAGTAGAGACGGAAAATATTGATGTGGCGTTATCAAACGTATCCACCTGGAACACATTTCTTCCGTAGTTGTTTTCAACCGCAAACGCCGCCGTGGTAGATGCGGTTGATTTGAAAGCAACTTTTCCCGTACCCGACACGCCGAGAAGGAATCCGGGTGTCGTCGTGCCAATACCGATGTTGCCATTTGATAAAATATTGAAGGCCGGATCAGTGATATAAGACGCATCAGTGCCATACCGTATGCCAAAAGCATTAAATCCGTTATATCCTATCTGCCAGTCTGCTGCGCTTCCCACTGTTGAGACCATCCCATAAACAGGTACGAATGACGACACTAAACTTGTTACCTGTGTGGTGAGTCTTGCGTCCGGTGTCGTTGTTCCGATGCCGACGTTGCCGGCGTTGGTAATACGCAGACGTTCTGCGAGCGTTGCGCCCGACCCTGCCGTGGCGAAGGCAAGACCAGTTTCGCCTGTGGTTGATTCCACAATTCCAGAGAGATACGCTCGCTCTCCGTTTCCTTGTGCATCAGCGCCGACGAAACTGACTTTACCAATTAGCTGGTTCACTACGAGTGTCGTATCTGCGTTTTCAAGAGTAAGGGTTGGCCCTGCGGCTGCCTCAACTGATTGGCTGAGTGCAAGAAGGCTGTTCGGCGTTGTCGTCCCGATGCCGACTTTGCCACTCGGGTCGATTACCATGGCGGTGTTGGTGATGCCGCTCGCAAAAGCGTTCGACGTGCCAAATTTAAGATAAGTCCCTGCGGGTTCGATTTGCGCCGCAATGCGTGCCAGCGGCTTCGGAAAATCACTCATGCTGAAATCTATGGCGACCACGTCGCTGTCATTGGTTGTACCTCCACTTAATTTGAGGATGCCTGCAGTAGAACCAGTAAATGCCCCACCTGTGATCTCCGTGCCCTGAACATGGAGATTCGAAAGTGGCGACGTCGTCCCAATGCCGACGTTCCCTGCGCTCGTTACATAAAGGTCTGGTGCACCCGTTACTGTACCTCCCCACAATCCTGCACCAGCGAGTGTGCCATTACCATAACCACCAACACCGCCGAAGTAGCCATTCAGGCCACGAAAGCCGACAGTAGCGCCGCTCCCTGCGGACGTTATGTTCATGGTCCCCGTGTCCAGATTAGCCAGTTGCGCAATGTTGCCGTTTGCAACCGAGTTTGTATATATATCAAGCTTCATCGCAGGCGTCGTCGTCCCGATGCCAACGTTGCCAGTACTTGTGACTGAAATCAAATCCGTTGTCCCAATCACACCTGAACCAGAGAGTTTAAAAGTACCGCTGTCGTCGCCCAAGGCAAATTCATTGGTGCCACTTCGCGCGAACACAAGCTGTGGGTCGCCACCACTTCCATTGATGAACACATCCGAGCTCGCACCATTCCTACGGGCAAACTGCGCTATGGTGAATCCGCTTGCGCCTGCCTCGACGAAAAGTCCGGGAGTGGTCGCTGAGGTGGTATATACATCAAGTTTCGCGTTAGGTGTGGTGGTGCCAATACCGACGTTGCCAGTCGTTTGATTCGCCGTGAAATAGATAGCGCTTCCTGCTCCTGCATGGCTGATGCCAGAGAGGTTCAAGAATCCGTCGACCGAACTAAAGAGCGTGCCGCCCGTGAAGGAGGTTCCCGTGCTGTCAGAGTCCGTAATGACGAATTGGTTCTGTGATCCTGCAACATTCAACTTAACAAGAGGCGTCGTGGTGCCGATGCCGACGTTGCCGGAAGAATCTATAGTCATACGGACAGTATTTGCGGTTGCAAACTGAGTTGAGAACGAACCACCGTTACCAAAAACTGCCGCATTTGCACTGCCTCCTGTAAATATAGTGGCACCGCTCGCATTTTCAACACCCATACGAATCGTGTTGCTTGAACCATTCGTGATATTCATATAGTTCTGCTGACTTGCGGTCGAGATAAAGGAGTTCATGAACAAGCCTGTGCCTGTGGACTGAATAGAAAGCGGAGCGTTCGGCGTCGTGGTGCCGATGCCGACGTTGCCTGAGGCATCAATAATAAAGGGCGTGGAGTCAGGAGTCGTTTCGTCTTCAACAATAAAGGAAGGTCCTGAACCGGTGTTGGTGACGGAGAGTTTTGCGTATGGCGAAGTGGAAGCAATACCCACATCACCCGCTGAGTCAATAAGGAAGTTCACGGAACCTGCAGTGCCGAAAGCAAGACTAGATGACTCCTGATTGACCACATATGCCTGGCTGTTACCGCTGAACTGTCCGATGTACAGACCGTCCGTGCTGAGCGACCCGGTAGTGTCATTACTCCACTGTGCGAAGTTGTCACCCGCGCCATTGATGTGGAGTCTCTTTTGCGGACTAGTCGTACCAATTCCGACGTTGCCACTCGTTGCTATATATAGTGACGACGTTCCCACTGCCGTGTTTGTTCCAGAAAAATATGCGGTCTGACCGACGGTTCCTGAAAGCGATGCGGAGATGTTGAGAGATGATGTCGCAACCCATGTAGTTGCTGAACCTGTTGTTTGAAGCACGTATCCGTTTGTACCACCCGTACCTGCCCCGTCATAGAAATGTCCTGTCACTGAGAGTGTTGGAAAGGTTGATGTTGCAGTTGTGGTTGCAGTGAAATATGCACCAACCACTTGTCCAACCACGGAGAGTTTTGCATACGGCGTGCTCGTACCAATACCAACACTGCCTGTTGAATTAATATACACGCGTGAAATATCATTAGTTGCAAGCTCTAAGTTCCCTGCGTCAGCATTTCCTATTTTGAACGCGGTGCCCGAGTTGTAGGCAGTACCGTACCGTATACCGCCAGAAAGCCAGTCGACAAGTCCTGTTGTTGAACCATTTATTGCAAGCGTTCGATACCCTGCACCATAATTTGTTGCGCCCGTAGTGCTAATTCCCACATCACTTGCGGTTGTAACAAAGATGGTTGAGGTTGCGGTGAGTGTAGTGCCCGCACCTGCGTAATATGGGAATTGCCCTGTCGTTCCTGAACCAACGGTGCCGGAGCCACTTCCCACACACACATTGTTTATTGCAAAACATCCAGCGGAAAGATTGAAGCCAACGTTTGATGTCGAAGTTGCGGTGCCAGAAATCGTAAGACCAGAAAGTGTCGTGGTACCAAAGCCCGTTGCAGAAACACGAAGCGCAGTCGTTGACGCATTGTTCACTACTTCAAACAAATGCACGTCGCTTGCGCCTCCCCATATTGTTGCGCGAGCGTATGGTGTTGTTGTTCCTACCCCAACAAATCCACTCGCCTTCACAATCGTCAGGTCGTCCGTATTCGCAGTAAAGTTTCCAGTGAACGTAAACTCCGTTGATGCCCCATCGAATCCAATGGCGGTATCTGCGATGGTGAGTGTCGTAGTGTTCAGGTCGAGCGTGGTGCCTGCGTCAAAAGTGAGAGTGCCTGAGGTATAGGAGTCTGAGGTGTCTGAACGGAGGAAGCTTGCTCCTTCAATACTGTCGAGTGTGCCAGTCCAGTCCCCTGTGGCGTTCAAGGTGAGGACACCCGCTGTGTTGGTGAGACCAGTACCCGTGAGGTCGGTGAAAGTTTCGCTGTTGATGCCGAGGGAGGAGGTGGTGGCGTTGGTGAAGAGTGCGGTTGGGAAAGTATTAACTGCAGTGGTTGAAGTGCTGGTGAAATACTCTGCGACGATTTGTCCGACGACGGAGAGTTTTGCATAAGGGGAGGTGGTGCCGACACCGACATTACCGTTTACGATTAAGTTCGCTAAACCAGTTCCGCCGTCAGAAGAAATGCGGAATGTACTTACTGCCGATCGTGAGAGAAAGGTATCGCGGCCGCTGCTCCCGCCACCGACGCCATATTTGCCGTCGCTATAAAATAGAAAGCGGCCGAAACTTTCGCTGCCCGCGATAGCACCAAATGCCTTACCTGTGTTTGTATCCGTCGAGAGCGGAAGACGAAGCAAGAATGCTGACTCGGTCGTGTTATTCGGAGCATCAACAATAAAAGCATTAATATTTGTAGCAGTGTATACGTTGAGCGGTCCCTCTGGTGTAGAGGTTCCGATACCTAGACGCGAGTTCGTAGTGTCGTAAAAAAGTCCTGTTGGGGTTGCTGCTTGGGACAGCGTTCCGAGAGTTGAATTGTAGAACACAACGCCACCGTTATAGAAAGTGGTGGTGGCGGTTCCGCCTTTGTTTATCGCAAGTGTGCCTGAAATATCTGCAAGCGTGGTCGTTGCTACCCACGTTGGTACACCACTCACGAGCGCGAGTACTTGACCGTTGGTACCAGCGGTTGTTGTTGCGATAGCTCCCGTGCCATTGCCAAGAAGGACGGTGTTTGCCACAAAGCCCGTTGCCCAGCCAGTACCA